>Ga0114963_10000409_pt1 | contig 28929 bp, 26 predicted proteins | sample C_131016_EF_Meta_FD_87019 | JGI IMG/M metagenome (GOLD analysis project Ga0114963, IMG submission 87019) | Freshwater microbial communities from Lake Croche, Canada to study carbon cycling - C_131016_EF_MetaG | ecosystem: Environmental > Aquatic > Freshwater > Lake | place: Lake Croche, Canada... | reverse complement strand
CCTTCACCAACCGTGGTGGCTTCCAGCACGGCGATCGACGCATCGGGATCAAGATCGTGCAAGCGTCGGGCGGCTGCCAGCCCGGTATAGCCTGCCCCGACCACCGCATAGCGGACGCGTATGGCGCCGACCGCCTGCTGTCTGGCCTGACGAGGCGGCAGCATCGCATTCCAGCCACACAGATCGGAATAGACCGGAAACGCTATCTTACCCATCACTGCCCCCCTCTGGCCACACCCAGTGTCCGAAACCGATCATGGACTCAGAACCCCTCACCGGTCCGGCTGCGCTCTCGCAAGCCATCACAGACAGGATCGGCCAGCCCTTCAGCCGCCAGAGTTTCAAGTCTGGCCACGACATCGGCCAGACCCTCGGCCTGCGCCCAGTGCATCGGACCGCCAAGCCAGCGCGGAAAACCATAGCCGTGAATTGCGACCAGATCGATATCGCAGGCGCGTGCGGCAATACCCTCAGCCAGTATACGCGCGCCCTCATTGACGACCGGCAAAACCAGGGCATCGACGATCTGCGACTCGGACCATGACCGCCGGGGCACCGAGGCCGCCGAATCTGCTTCGTCGATGGCTTTGGCGACGACTGCCGATTCCTGTCCCTGGCGGCTTCCGCCGGGATAATCATACCAGCCCGCTTGGGTTTTTTGACCCAATCGTCCCAAAGCAACCAGACGTTCGGCTACCGGTGCGAAGATCGTCTCGCCGCGCTCGCGCGCCGCCTGGCGCTGGAAAGCGGCAATATCCAGACCGCCGAGGTCTTGCGCCTCGAACGGTCCCATCGGCTGGCCGAATGCGCGCATTGCGGAATCGACCGCCGCGGGTGTCGCACCAGCGAGCAGCACACGCTCGGCCTGCGCCCGCAACACTTTCAACATCCGGTTGCCGATAAAGCCGTCACAGATTCCGGCACGCACCGGTATTGTGTTCATGACGCGCGCCAGCGCAAAACCCGCCGCCAGGACGGACGGATCGGTTTGCGCCGTCGGCACGATTTCTAGCAGTGTCATCACCTGCGCCGGCGAGAAAAAATGCAGGGCCAAAAACCGTTCGGGATGCGGCAGACCCTCGAAAATCCGCTGCGGATCGAGATAGGATGTGTTGGTCGCCAGAATTGCATCCGAGCGGCAATGGCTCGCCAGACGGGCAAACACATCGCGCTTGACGGCCAGATCCTCGAACACCGCCTCGATCACCAGATCGGCTTCGGCCAGAGCCGCCATATCGGTTTGTCCGGTCACACCCCTGACCTTGTCCGCGGCCTGTTGGGCACTGATCCGACCGCCTGTGCCCGCGCCGTCATAGATGCGCGAGAGATTGGCAAGGCCACGCCCAAGCGCGGACGGATCCTGCTCGATCAGGATCACCGGCAATCCGGCATCGCGGCACGCCGTCGCAATCCCGGCTCCCATGGTGCCGCCGCCAATCACACCGACCGTGCGGACGGGACGCGGCGTCACCCCGTTCAATTCGCTTGGACGCGGGGCGGCACGCTCGCAGAAAAACACATGCCGCATGGCGGAGGCCTGCCGCGAACCGCGCAAGGCCAGAAAGGTCTCACGTTCGAAAGCCAAAGCACCCGCAAAACTGCGCTCGGTCGCCGCCTTGATGCAGGCCAGTGCCCGCAGCGGAGCCTCCTCGCCGCGCACACACTTGAGCAAGGCCGCTTCTGCCGTTGTCCAGAAGTCCGGTTCCACCGCACCACTCCCACGGTCTTGCGCCAGCGCGGGCAGATGCACAAAATCGCAAGTCCGCGCAAAAGCCAGACTGCCTTCGAGCAGATCACCCTCGATCACCGCATCGATCAGGCCCATCTGTTTGGCCTTTGGCGCGCGCACCGGCTTGCCGGTTGTGACCAGTTCGACAGCGGCCTCGATGCCCGCAAAGCGGGGGGTCCGCACGGTGCCGCCCGCCCCCGGCACAATGCCGAGATTGACCTCCGGCAGACCGACCGAGGCGGAGGCCAGTGCAACCCGATAGCGGCAGGTCAAAGCAATCTCGAAGCCGCCGCCCAGCGCCGAGCCATGAATGGCGGCGATCCAAGGCTTGCGGGCCGTCTCGATCCGCGTCACCAGATCACGAAGATGCGGCTCCAGCGGTGGCTTGCCGAATTCCGACACATCCGCCCCGGCAATAAAGGTGCGACCCGCACAGATCAGGATCACCGCCAGCACATCATCCAGGGCGTCCAGCGTCCCGACCATCTCCCACAGGCCTTGCCGCACAGCCTGCGACAAAGCGTTGACCGGGGGATGATCGACACACACAACGGCAAAGGCACCGTGTCGGGTCAGGCTGACAGTCATGGGATCGTCCTGGGTGAGCTGCTTGGAGGCCTGTGCGGAAAAATCAGACGCGTTCGATAATCAGCGCAATGCCCTGTCCCACGCCAATGCACATGGTGCACAAGGCATAACGGCCACCCTGCCGGTGCAGTTGGTACATCGCCGTTGTGACCAGCCGTGCGCCGCTCATGCCCAAAGGATGACCCAGGGCAATCGCCCCGCCATTGGGGTTCACATGGGCGGCATCGTCTGGCAGGCCGAGATCGCGTGTCACGGCCAGAGCCTGCGCGGCAAAGGCCTCGTTCAATTCAATCACATCCATCTGGTCGAGGCGCAGGCCGGTGCGTTCCAGCACCTTGCGGACAGCGGGAGCGGGACCGAAACCCATCACGCGCGGCTCGAGCCCAGCCACGGCCATGCCGACAATGCGGGCGCGCGGGGTCAGGCCCTGCTGGTCGGCCATCTGCTGCGAGGCGATCAGCAAAGCTGCCGCACCGTCATTGACGCCCGAAGCATTGCCCGCCGTCACCGTCAGATCGGGACCGTTGATGCCTTTCAATTTGGCCATCTGTTCGATGGTGGTGCCGGGGCGCGGATGCTCGTCTGTGTCGATAATCAACGGATCACCCTTTTTCTGGGGCAGGATCACAGGCGCAATTTCGTCCTTGAACAGGCCTGCGGCCTGCGCGGCCGCCCAACGGGCCTGCGAACGGGCAGCAAAAGCATCCTGATCAGCGCGCCCGATATGATAATCGGCTGCGACATTGTCGGCCGTTTCGGGCATCGAATGGGTCCCGTAGAGGCTCTTCATTTTCGGATTGATAAACCGCCAGCCGATGGTGGTGTCATAGACCGCATTGGAACGCGAAAAGGCCGTATCGGCCTTGGGCATCACAAACGGCGCGCGGCTCATGCTTTCAACACCGCCGGCAATCATCATGTCGCAATCGCCTGAGCGGATGGCGCGTGCGGCCATACCCACCGCATCCATGCCCGAACCGCACAGGCGGTTGACCGTATTGCCAGGCACGCTGACCGGCAGGCCCGACAGCAAAATCGCCATACGCCCGACATTGCGGTTGTCTTCGCCTGCCTGGTTGGCACAGCCATAGATCAGATCATCGACCCTGGTCCAATCGACAGAGGGATTGCGCTGCATCAAAGCCGAGAGAGGCAGTGCCGCCAGATCATCGGCACGGATCGAGGACAAGGCCCCGCCATAACGTCCAATCGGCGTGCGCACCGCATCACAAATAAAGGCTTCGGCCATGTCTATTCTCCCGTTCGTCTTTCCGATCCTCCGGACCTTTCACATGTCCGAACCTGTGCAGAGCGTCCAGTCATCAAACGACCGGTCCGTCCAACCGGGTAAACCGCCCCGCACAACATCTATCCAACACCTCTGCTGTAAGTGAAGCCGCCGCGTGTGGCAAACAGGCTCAGGTTTGCTGGACGCCGCCATCCTGAAGGCGATAGAGCGCTATGACGGCGGCCAGCCCCAGCCTGCGGAAAGCATGGAAGGGGAAGGGCTTGATCGGCCTGAGCGGGAACGGCAATGCCGCCTCGTTGCGGTCAAGCACATAGGCGGCCAGTCTCGCGCCCATGGCTGTCTGCATCCCCACACCGCGCCCCATACAGCCGATATCGATCAGCAAGCCCGGTTCGGGTTCGTGCAGATGCGGCAGCATATCCTGTGTAATCGCCACGCGCCCGCCCCAGCGATAGGCGAAGGGCACGCCTTTGACCTGCGGGAACATTTTGCCGACCACCCGCTCAAGATGCGCCCAATCCTCATCGCCGACCGGTTCGCGGAACGGACCACGTCCGCCCATCAACAGACGGCCCTCGTGATCCAGCCGGAAATAGAGCAGCAATTTGCGGGTATCGGAGGATACATGGCCATTCGGAAAAATGGTTTTGCGGACATTGTCCGACAAGGGCTCGGTGGCGATCTGGAAGGAATTCACGTCGATGATGGTGCGCTTCAAGGCGGGGATCAGGTGATCGGAATAGCCATTGGTGCAGATGACAACCTTCCGGGCCAGGACCTGATGGCCGCTTGCGGTGGTGACGCAGAACCGCTCGCCCTGCTTGCTCAGCGACACCACAGGCGACTGGCCATGGATGCGCGCACCAAGCTGGAGGGCGATGCGGGCGAGCTCGCGCGCATAGGACAAGGGCTGCACCGCCCCGCCGCGCGGATCCATCCAGCCGCCCTGATAGGACTGGGTGCCCAGATGGTGCACCATTTCGTCACGGCTCATCAGTTGCGCGTCGACGCCATGCTTGCTCCATTGGCGCACCCGCGACTGTGCCAGTGCCAGACCTTCGGCGGAATGGGCCGCCTGGATCCAGCCGTTGCGGGCCAGCGGCACATTCATCCGATATTTGGCGATCAGGTCGAAAGCACAATCGGCGGTGGTGGCCGCAAATTGCAATAAAGCCCGACCCTTGTCCTCGCCATAGATGTCGATCATCTCGTCCGGATCATATTTGAGGCCCGGGATCACCTGCCCGCCATTGCGGCCCGACGCGCCCCAACCGGGTTCGCGCGCCTCGAGCACAACAGGCTTGATCCCCGCTTCGGTCAGATGCAAGGCCGTCGACAGTCCGGCATAGCCCCCGCCGATGATACAGACCTCCGCCTCGATGCTCTCGTCCAGAGCCGGGCTCGGCGGGGCGGCCACAGCTGTGGCGGCCCAGAGCGATGGTGCAAGCGGAAAAGGCGCGGTCATGGTGCTTCTCTCGTTTCAGGCAGCGGGGCGGAGGCTCTATTCGGATTCGATCGGATGGGTGACACGGCGCAGAAAATCCTGCGTTCGCGGATGGCAAGGATGCGCCAATGTCGCACGTGCCGGCCCCTGCTCGACGATCACGCCCTGGTCCATGAAAATCACGCGATCGGCCACTTCGCGGGCAAAAGCGATTTCATGGGTGACAATGATCATGGTCATGCCTTCTTTGGCCAGATCGCGCATCACCGACAGGACCTCGCCGACCAGCTCGGGATCGAGAGCCGAGGTCGGCTCGTCAAACAGGATGGCCTGCGGCTCCATTGCCAGCGCCCGCGCTATGGCGACGCGTTGCTGCTGCCCGCCCGACAGCTCGCGCGGAAAAGCGTTTTCCTTCTCGGACAGCCCGACACGGGCCAGCAGTTCGCGCCCGCGTTTTTGGGCCGAGGCCACATTCTCGCCTTTGACGAAAACCGGACCCTCAGTGACATTGTCGAGCACGCTGCGATGGGGAAACAGGTTGAAACGCTGGAACACCATCGAGACATTCTGGCGGATCGCCACAATGCTTTTGGCCTTGTTGTCGACCAGCGTGCCATTCACATGGATGGTCCCGCCCTCATAGGATTCCAGCCCGTTGATGCAGCGCAGCACGGTGGACTTTCCGGAGCCCGACGGGCCGATGATGCAGACAATTTCCCCCTTGGTGATCGCCATCGAAAACCCGCGCAGCACATGGTTGCTGCCGAAGCTCTTATGCACATCCTGCAGTTGGATCATCAGCGCTGTCCCGAGGAGAAACGTTTTTCAAGATAAGTCACCAGAGCCATCAAAGGCAGGCTCATGCACAGATACATCAAGGCGACCAGCGTAAAGACCGAGGTGTTCTTGAAGGTGGAGGAGGCAATCAGCTTGCCCTGCATGGCCAGTTCGGCCACCGTGATGGTGGAGGCCTGCGAGGAATCCTTGAGCATCATGATCATGATATTGCCATAGGGCGGCAGGACGATGCGGATTGCCTGCGGCAGGATCACCCGCCGCATCACCATCCACCAGCCCATGCCGATCGATTGCGCGGCCTCGATCTGGCCGTGGTCGATGGCCTCGATCCCCGCCCTGAAATTTTCCGAATGATAGGCCGAATAGGCAATACCCAAACCGATGATGGCTGCCTGCATGGCTGTCAGCGTGATGCCGAGGTCCGGCAAAACGAAATAGATATAAAAGAGCTGCACGATAATCGGAATACCGCGGATAAAATTGACAAACAGCTTGGCGGTGCCGTTCAGAACCCAGATCCCCGACACCCGCATCAGAGCCCAGACCAGACCGAGCAGCGTCGAGATGACCAGAGAACCGATGGTCAGGCCGATGGTCAGCACAACCCCCTGAAACAGGATCGGGATGAACTCGGCGGCATCGGCAAGAAATTTCTGCATCCCATTCACCCGCTTGGCAGATCAGAGAGACACCGGCCCGCCATGAGCCGGTGTCCTTGGTCACTATTGTGGGAAGCTCGGACCGGGCTTATTCAAGACCCCATTTGGCCAGGATTTTCTTGACCGTCCCGTCGGCCTGCATGGCGGCAAGCGCTGTATTGATCTTGCCCAGCAATTCGGTTTCACCCTTGCGCACGCCGATGCCGATCGAACCGGTCATGGTCGCCTTGTAGCTGTTGACCACACGGGCTTCGGGGAAATTGCCCTGCTGGATGTTATAGGCGGCAATCGGATAATCGGCGAAACCGGCCTGTAGGCGGCCTGCATTCACATCCCGCAGGATGTCGGGGATCGTGTCGTAGATCTTGACGTCGCCGAATGCTTTTTTCAGCGGCTCGACATAGGCTGTTCCGACCTGCGCGCCGACGGCATAGCCCTTCATGTCATCGAAGGAGGTATAGGACTTGGTGTCCTTTTTAGGCACGATCAGCCCTTCGCCATAGGTGTAGATCGGATCGGAGAAGTCGATCTGTTCCTTGCGGGCGGGGGTGATATACATGGCCGCCGAAATCAGGTCGATTTTGCTGGTGGTCAGCGCTGCAATCAGCGTCGAGAACTGCATGGGCTCGATCTGGACCTGGAAACCGGCGCGTTTGCCTGCCTCGGTCACCATATCCACCATCACACCCTGGATGGTGTTGGTTTTGGTGTCGAGAAATGTAAACGGAATGCCGGTCGGCGTGGAGCCCACCTTCAAAGTCTGCTGGGCCATGGCCGGTGTGGCCAACATCAGCCCGATGACTGCGGTTTGAATGAGACGTTTCAAGGACATTGGTATCTCCAGTTGATCATGCAATGGCAAAGTCTACGATGAGGCAACGAACTTGTGCAAGTGAATGCTGACATGGTTGTCAAACTCTCATGGCTGGACATAGGGATTGCGAAGCCGGATTATGCAAGCGGATAACGAGAGCATGGCAGCGAACGGACAGAAGATGAAAAAGCCGGTCTATTCCGAGGCATTAATCAGCGAGGCGATCGGCATGGCCTGGGCGGATGATGTGTCATTCGAGCAGATCAAACAGAAGCTCGACCTGTCCGAAGCAGACACCATCGATCTGATGCGCACCCATCTCAAACCGGGCAGTTTCAGAGCCTGGCGCAAGCGGGTCTCGGGCCGCAAAACCAAACATGCCAAATTGCTGCGCCCCAAGGAATCATGACCTTGCTGCGGCCCTGTTGCCTCAAAACGGATGGGCGCGCCCGTCCCAACATTCGAAGCAGCCGCTGGTCTTCAGGGACAGGACTGAGAAACGCTGCAACAGGCCTTGCGCCGCTTCCTGCGGAGTGATCTGGGCATAATGCCCGCCCATATCCGTTTGCACCCAACCGGGGTGGTAGATGCCGACAGGAATGCCCTCGGAGCGCAAGTCGACAGCCAGATTGCGTCCGAGATTGAGCACTGCCGCTTTCGAGGCCCGATAGATATAGCTGCCGCCCGACGCATTGGTGTCGGAGCCCATTTGCGAGGAGATGATGGCGATCTTGCCCTTGCCGGCCCTGACCTGCGGCAACAGGGACTGGATGGTCAGGAACACGCCGGTGACATTGACGGCGAAGGTTTCGGCCCAGTCTTCGGCAGGATAATCGCGCTCGAGCTGCTGGCCCTTTTCAAGATAGATCCCGGCATTGCAGACCAATAATGACAAAGGCCGATCGGCCAACCGTTCAGACAGGTTCTGGTGGGACAGGGGATCTGTCACATCCAGTCCATACCATTCGATCGCCTTGATGTCGGGTGCAGAGGCGCCCCGATAGGTCGCCACAACCTTCCCGCCGCGTTCGGCAGCATGCGTTGCAAGCGCCCGACCAATCCCTCGCGTTGCTCCTGTGATCAGAACCGTCATGAGCGCCCGCCATCCACCGAGAGAATTTGACCTGAAATCCAGCCGGACTGTTCACTGGCAAAAAACAGGACCGCATGGGCGATATCCTGTGCTGTTCCCAACCGTCTGGTATGAATGCCCGCGACCAGGCGGGCCTGCCCCTCGGGACCATAAGCGTCCCACTGTTTTTCGGTCGAGGGGTTGGAGCGCACAAAACCGGGGGCGACGGCATTGCAGGTAATGCCGAGCGGCCCGAGGTCTTGCGACAGCTGTTTGGTCAGGCCGACCAGCGCGTGTTTGGCAGCCGTATAGGCCTGGATGCCCGTCAGGCTGGGGCGTAATCCGGCCCCCGATGCGATATTGACGATGCGGCCGAACCCGTGATTCTGCATCAGGCCGGACGCGGCTTGCGCCAACCAGAAAGCCCCATCCACATTGGCCTCGAAAATCGCATGCCATGCCGAGGGAGTAACATCCGTGATCGGCCCGCCAACCTGCCCTCTGACACCGCCCGCCGCATTGACAAGAATATCGAGACGGCCTGCCGTCCGGTTGACCGAATCGACGGCGCCCCGGCACTGGGCTTGATCCCCGACATTGAAATGCAGAGCGTGCATGCCGTGGCGGGTGGCAAATTCGCTGACACGGTGCTCATCGAGATCGGCCGCGAAAACCACCGCACCCGCTTGATGGAATTCAAGCGCGATCGCCTGTCCGATCCCCTGCGCGCAGCCGGTGACCAGAACTACGCGCTGATCAAAGCGGCCGGGCATGGCCTGCATCCTCGCACGTCTTGATCAGCAGGGCGAAAGTCTCGTAGGACATCGGCTTGTGTCCGCCTTCCAGATCATGGATCAGTGCTACCAGATGCCGCAATGCCGGCGTTTCGATACCGGCCTGCTGGCCAAGTTCACTGATAATGCCGATCTGCGGATCCACCTCGGTCTTGCGCTTGCGGATCGCCAGATCCCGGTAGATGCCGGAATGGGTTTTGGCGGTTTTGCTGTTGAATTCGGCCAGCCGTTCGATCGAGGCTTTGGCCGCGCTCTCGGATGCCCCGGCATAAAAACAGGCAGGGTCGAACCCGTTGAAGCCGATCGGCGTGACGCCGCGCGCGCGGGCCACAGCCATCACTTCCCGCCCCAGCCTGTCAAACACCACAAAGCGGCGCGGATCCTTGAAATTGTCGGTCATCGAATCCGGTGTCAGGGCTGTGGCAAACAGCATCGCACCATAAGCGAGCTTGCCCCACAGATAACCCCAGATATTATCGGTCAAGACAGCGTCGGGCTCGAACAGTTTGAGCCTATCAAACATGTCCCGGGTGCGCGGTTTGATGGTACCGTCAATCTCGCCCACCACCACAGCACCGCGATTGCCGAACATGACCTCGCCGGGAGCCTGCCAATCGGCACCGAAATTGACAAAGCAACCCATGGTTCTGCCAGGGCCCAGCACGCGGTCAATCAGGATTTCATTCAACCCGTTCTGGGCAGAAAGCACATAGCCATCCGGGGAGAGATGCTTCACCAGATGACCCAGTGCAGCTTCAGTTGCCTGGGCTTTGACCGCCAGAACGACGATATCGAATTGTCCCTTGATGGTCTCGGGTGTGAAGGTCGGAATGACCTGACGGAAATGCTCGACCGGTCCGGTAATCTGCAAACCCGTCGTGGCACAGGCCTCGGCATGGGCCTGATCAAGATCGACCATGGTGACAGGCAGGCCGGCTCGCGCCCAATAGGCGCCAAGCGTGCCGCCGATGGCGCCTGCGCCCCAGACCAGAATGGAAGGATGGGACATCAGGCGTCTCCTAATTCATACAGATCATGATGGGTGGCCACCGCCATGCGGCCATCCGTATCGATCCAGCCGCGATACATGCCCAACGTGTTATACGGGGCATGCGGATTGCCCTCGGCACCCAGAACAATCATGCCCGCCCCGATCCCGTGACTGGCCAGGGTTTCATGGACAAGGATATCGGAGGCCTGTTGCAGGCTTTGCTGTCCGTAGATCATGCGGGCCGCCACATCATAGGCGGCAACACGCCGGATAAAGACCTCGCCCTGTCCGGTGCAGGACACCGCACAGACCCCGTCTCTCGCATAGGTTCCGGCCCCGATGATGGGACTGTCACCGACGCGGCCTTGCGGCTTGTTGTTGAAACCTCCGGTCGAGGTGCCGGCGGCCAGATGGCCCTGGCTGTCACGGGCAACGGCCCCGACCGTGCCGTGCTTTTCGGCCTCGGAGGCTTTGGCAATAGTGCCTGTCAGGGCACGTTGTTTGAGGCTTTTGACCGCATCGATGCGGCGTTGGGTGGTGAAGTAATCCGGCGCGACCATGGTCAGGCCGGCCTGTTCGGCGCAGTGGTCGGCGGCAGCGCCGGTCAACAACACCGCCTTGCCACCCTCCAGCACGGCACGTGCCGCCAGAATGGGGTTGCGGACCCGCTTGACGGAGGTCACAGCCCCGGCATTGAGTGTGGCGCCATCCATGATGGAAGCGTCAAGCTCATGATCGAAATTCTCGGTCAGGGCTGCGCCATAGCCCGCATTGAAATGCGGACTGTCCTCGAGCACCATGATGGTCGCCTGCACGGCATCGATTGCGCGGCCATCCGCCTTGAGAACCGCCCAGCCCGCACGCAGGGCCTGTGCGATGTGGTCGCGGCTTTCGGCCCAATCGGCCTCCGACATCAGGCTGCGGTCGAGTGTACCGCAGCCCCCGTGCAAGCCCAATGCAAGACCGGCCATGATCAGCGGGCCGGCTTGATGTTCATCGCCAGCGTATCCTCATCGACACGCGCTTTGATGGTGACCTTGTCCTTCTGCATGGCCCAGGCCGAACCGACAGCGACAATCGGCAGTCTCTGCATGTCTTTCTCAACGAGAGCATTGACATCCTCGAGCTGCTTGCGGCGCTTATCGTCATTCATTTCGATGGCGGCTTGCTGCAGCAATTTGTCGGCCTCTTCGTTCTTGTAATTGAGCACATTGAAGGCGCCCATTTTCTTGTCTTTGTCGTTGGAGTGGACCAACGAGGACAGGGTATAATGGGCCTCGCCCGTCAGAGTGCCCCAGCCCGACATCGAGATCGAATATTCGCCGCGGGTCCGGGCCGGGAAGAACACAGCAGCCGGTTGGGCATTGGCCTGCGCATCGATGCCGATGGCAGCAAGCATTTGGGCAATCGACGTGCCGACCTGGCGGTCACCGGGCAAGCGGTCCTGCGTGAAGGTGAACTGCAGTTTGAAACCGTTGGGATAACCGGCATCCGCCAGCAATTTCTTGGCGGCGGCGACATCATAACGGCGCGGAGGCAGGCTCTTGTTGAAACCGAAGATCGACGGGGTCACAAGCTGGTTGACCGGCTGCCCGAGGCCTTCCATCGCGATTTCTGCCAGGGCTTTGCGGTCAATGGCCATGTCGATAGCCTGCCGGACGCGCAGATCGAGGAAGGGGTTCTTGTCAAGCGCCGAACCGTCTTTGGCGGTAACATTCAAGGCCTTGTCGCGCATGTCGATTTCGACGTTGAACACATAAACCGTATCGATGGTTTTCACCGTCAGCTTGGGATCTGTTTTCAGGCTGGCGACATCGGTGGCCGGCACGCGGGTGATCAGATCGAGCTGGCCTGCTTTGAGTTGGGCCACGCGGGCGGCGTCATTCGGGATCTCTTTGCGCACATGGCGGGCCCATGGTTCTTTCTGCCCCCAATAGCCATCGAAACGATCCATCACCAGATCGCCTTTGGGCTGCCATGACACGAATTTATAGGGTCCGGTCCCAATCGCGGCCTTGCCGGAATTGAAAGCCTCGTTGGCGGTTTCCTTGGTCAGACCCGCGGCGGCTTTGGAGGACACAATGAACAGGCGGATAAAATCATTGGGCAGGATCGGCGAAGGACCATCGGTGACAACATGGATGGTGTGGGCATCGATGATCTTGGTTTCCTTGACGCGGCGGACATAGATGGTTGTGGGATTGGGGCCGGAGACAACCGGGATACGCTCGATGGAGAATTTCACATCCTCGGCCGTGAAATCCGAACCGTCATGGAATTTAACCCCTTTGCGGAGTTTGAATTCCCATGTGGTGTCATTGACGGCTTTCCAGCTTTCGGCCAGACGCGGTTCGACTTCCAGCCCGTCGCCGGACCAAACCAGCGTGTCGAAGATATGTTTGAGGGATTCCGCATGGGTGCCGGTTGCCGTGAAATGCGGGTCGATGGAATCGGGACCACCGCGCACACCGATTGTCAGCGTCTGGGCCGAAGCGGATTGAGACAGCAATGTTGCGGGCGTAACCGTGATGGCAGCCAGTGCCAGTCCGATGGCAAAGCGATGCGATAACAAACTCATGTAACCCCCCTCGTATCACAGCAGTCTGATCCGCCACGGACCAGAGCAGGTTTTGTATTCAAATCCTTAAATTCAGGGTAGTCAATTCCTTGTGGAACTAATTTTTCGCTTTATAGTAAGCCTCGTGATCATGGGATGGCCTGATTAAAAGAGCGGCTTATGACTGATAATTATCCGGTAGAACACGCGGTCGCCGCGTCGATGGCAGATGGATCGGCAAATACCGGTACCATCCCATTTGGAACAGGTTCGGAATTGCTGTCGCGGGACAGGCTCGATGCCTTCACCCATACACGCCTCTGGAAAAACCCGTGCGGCTTTGCGGCCCGCTTCAACTATCTCGCCTTGCGCTACAACCAGCCGCTCTACAGTTGGGTCGAACAGGAATTCGGTCTGTCGCGGATCGAATTTGTCGTCATCTACTCTCTGGCACTGATGGATGGCGTCACGGCCAGCGAAATCGCCTCCTCGACCGCTTTTCCGAAAAACACCCTGAGCCGCGCCGTGAACCGGCTGGCAAAGCTCGGCTATATTGGCCGCTCCACCCAAGCCATGGATCGGCGCATGCAATATCTGTCGCTGACACCGTTCGGCCAGGCCATCTATGATGCGGCTTTGCCGCGCTTTGTGGCGTTCGAGCAGGAAATGCTCGCGCCCTTGTCTCTGGTCGAACAGGAGACGCTGAATGCGCTGATGGCGAAGGTCATGCTCGCCATGTTTGCCGAAGACACAAAAGACGACAGTGAAGGCGATCAGGAACGTCATCCCGCCCTTCTAAAACACGGAGCCTGAAATGCGTATTTCGGACATGAACTGGATGCAGGTGGCCGAGCATGTCACCCGTGACGATCGCGCCGTTTTGCCGATCGGCTCGACCGAGCAGCATGCCTATCTCAGCCTGTGCGTCGATGCCATCCTCTCGGAACGGGTGGCCGTCGAGGCGTGCGAGGGACAATCGATCCCGGTGTTTCCGGTGATCAATTACGGGCTGACGCCCAACTTTGTCGAATATCCGGGCTCGATCACCTTGAAATTATCGACCCTGTGCGCCGTCATCACCGATGTGCTGGATGGCATGGTGCGCTCCGGCTTCAAGAAGATAACCATTGTCAACGGCCATGGCGGCAATTCTCCGGCGCATGGCGCGGTGCTGGAATGGCTCGACCGCCATCACGGAGTGCAGGTCAAATGGCATAACTGGTGGAGCGCGCCGCAGACCATGGCGCATGTGCAGAAAATTGATCCGGTCGCCTCGCATGCCTCGTGGATGGAAAACTTTCCCTGGACCCGCTTGCCCGGCATCACCATGCCAGACCAGCAAAAGCCGATGATGCCGATTGCACGCTTCCAGCAACTCGATCCGCTCGCCAAAAAGCAATTGCTCGGAGACGGCAATTACGGCGGCTACTACCAGCGCTCCGACGAGGAGATGCTGGCGATCTGGAAGACGGCAGTCGCAGAAACACGCCACGTGATCATGCAGGATTGGGCCTGACCGGCGCGAGAGAGGAACAGCTGGCATGCTCGGTTTCGTTATCCAACGCATCATCCAGGCTGTTGTGGTCATGCTGGTCATTTCGGTGCTGGTTTTTGTCGGTGTCTATGCGGTCGGCAACCCGATCGATGTGCTGATCTCGCCCGACGCAACCCAGTTGATCCGCGAGCAGACCATCAGGGCCTACGGGCTAGACCAGCCTTTATGGAAACAATATCTCGATTTTCTTGTCCGCCTGCTGCACGGCGATTTCGGGCGGTCCTTTGTCTATAATATGCCGGTGCTCGAGCTGATTTTTTCCAGATTGCCCGCCACAATCGAACTGACCCTGACGGCCGTTCTGGGTGCAACAATTCTGGGCGTTCCGCTCGGCATCTATGCCGGTTACAGGCCCGATCGCCTGTTGGCAAAACTGATCATGGGCCTGTCCATTTTCGGTTTCTCGGTGCCGACCTTCTGGATTGGTCTGGTGCTGATTTTTACCTTCGCGGTCACCCTTGGCTGGTTCCCTGCCGGCAATAGAGGGCCGACAGCTTCCCTGTGGGGCGTCGAATGGAGTTTTCTGACAGGCGAGGGACTGGCCTATCTGTTCCTGCCCGCGCTGAACCTGTCGCTGTTCAAATTTGCCATGATGGTCCGCCTCGCGCGGGCAGGCACGCGTGAGACCATGCTGACCGACACCGTCAAATTTGCCCGCGCCTCGGGAGAAAGCGAATTCACGATCCTGACCCGCCATGTCCTGAGGCTGATCTCGATCCCGATTGTCACGGTGTTCGGTCTGGAACTGGGATCGACACTGGCCTTTGCGGTGGTCACCGAAACCATTTTTTCATGGCCGGGGGTCGGCAAGCTGATCATCGATTCCATTGCGACACTCGACCGGCCGGTCATGGTCGCCTATCTGATGCTGGTGGCGTTTTTGTTCATCATGATCAATCTCACCGTCGACATTGTTTATGTGTTTCTGGATCCGCGCTTGCGGCACCGCAGGAGCTAGCCATGTCAGATCCGCGCCAAGCCGATACGCCCCTCAGCCTCTTCTGGAATGAATTCAAAAGCAGCCATCTTGCTCTGGGTGCCCTGATTGCCGTGATCCTCATTATCACGCTGGCCGTGCTGGCACCGTGGATCACCCCGCAAGACCCCTATGAATTGTCCAAGCTGGTGCTGATGGATGCGCGCCGACCGCCCGGTTTTGTCGGTTCAGGCGGATTTGTCCACTGGCTCGGCACCGATGCCCAAGGCCGCGATATTCTCTCGGCCATTCTCTACGGCTTGCGGGTCTCGATCCAGATCAGCCTGACGGCCGGTTTCATTGCCTTTTCGCTCGGAGCAACGCTTGGGGCGGTAGCGGCCTATTTTGGCGGCCGCATTGAAACCCTGATCATGCGGATCATCGATCTGCAGCTCTCCTTCCCCGCCATCCTGCTGGCTCTGGTGCTGGCAGCCTTGCTGGGTCAGGGCAAATGGCCGCTGATTACCGCTCTGGTGACCGCGCAATATGCCTATTTCGCCCGCACGACCCATGGGGCAGCCGCCACCGAACGCTCGAAAGACTATATCGAGGCGGCCCTGTCGACACCGCTGTCAGCGGCCAGAGTGGTCTTCCGCCACATCCTGCCTAACTGCTTGCCGCCATTGATCGTGGTCGCCACCGTGCAGATTGCCAATGCCATCGCATTGGAGGCAACCCTGTCCTTTCTCGGGCTGGGCTTGCCGGTGACCGAACCGTCTCTGGGCATGCTGATTGCAAACGGCTTCCAATATATGCTGTCAGGCCGCTACTGGATTTCGATCTATCCGGGGATTGCCTTGATCGTGCTGATCGTGGCGATCAATCTTGTCGGCGATCAGGTGCGCGACCAGCTGAATCCGAGGTTGAAACGATGAGCAGGATTCTCCTCGAAGTCGAAGGCCTCTCGACCCATTTCATGACCCGCAACGGCGTCTTGAAGGCGGTCAACGATGTCTCCTTTACCCTGCATGAAGGCGAGATTATCGGCCTTGTCGGGGAATCCGGCTCGGGCAAAAGCGTCACAGGGTTTTCCATTCTTGGGCTGGTCGATCCGCCAGGAAAAATTGTTGCAGGCTCTGTCCGCCTGCAGGGACGCGACCTGATCGGCATGTCGGAGCCGGAGTTGAGAACGGTGCGCGGGCGCGAGATCTCGATGGTATTCCAGGATCCTTCGACGACCCTCAATCCCGTGCTGTCCATCGGCACACAAATGCGTCTGGCTCTTGCCGCGCATGACAAAATGTCGCGCGAGGCGGCCGATGCACGCTGCGTCGATGTGCTGAACAAGGTCGGCATCCCCGACGCGGCCCGGCGGCTCGATACTTTTCCGCACCAGTTTTCCGGTGGCATGCGCCAGCGCGTCGCCATTGCCATTGCTGTACTCAATCGTCCCAAATTGATCATCTGCGACGAGCCAACAACAGCGCTGGATGTATCCATCCAGGCGCAAATCCTGTTGCAGATGAAAACTCTTGCTCAGGATTTCGGCACGGCGATGATCTGGATTTCGCACGACCTCTCGACCGTCTCCTCGGTCGCCTCCCAATTGCTGGTGATGTATGCGGGGCGCATCATCGAAAGCGGTCCGGTCCGCGATCTGTTGCGTTTGCCCAACCATCCCTACACCCAAGGGCTGCTCAATTCACTGCCCGAACATGCGCCGCCCGGCCAACCGCTGGTGCAAATTCCGGGGCAGATGCCCTCGCTGATCAATCTTGGCGCCGAATGTGCTTTTTTATCCCGTTGCACGCGCTCCGATTGTCTTTGCCAAGCCTCACCCGCCCTGAAATCTTCGGGAGACCGGCGGGTCAGGTGCCACCACCCTGTTGCAGGAGATTGGTCTTGATGCCGGCAAGTCCAGATACTGTGGGTCAGGGCCCTGTTTTGCTTCGTGTGAGCCAGGCATCCAAACAGTTTGCACCATCCCTGAGCTTCGGGGACCATATTGCGTCATGGCTGGGCCAGAAAGTCGACCGGCGCATCGTGCATGCGGTCGATCACGTATCACTGGAACTCCATCGCGGCGAGGTGCTGGGGCTTGTCGGGGAATCCGGCTGCGGCAAATCCACGCTTGGACGCATGATGGCCGGCATCTATCCCCCGAGCCGGGGGCGTGTCGAGCTTGATGGCGTGCCGGTGATGGGGGCAGGCAACAAGCCGCTCAAGACCACCACCCGGATCCAGATGGTGTTTCAGGACCCGTTCGCCTCGCTTGATCCGCGTGTCCGTATCGGTGAAACCATCGGCGAGGGACCGTTGTTCCATGGCCTGGTCGACCAGGACAATCTCAAATCCTATGTGAGGCAATGGCTTGAAACCGTCGGCTTGCCGGCAGAAGCCGCCGACCGCTTTCCGCACCAATTTTCCGGTGGCCAGCGCCAGCGTGTGGCCATTGCACGCGCCCTCGCCATGCAGCCCGATGTGCTGATTTGTGACGAGCCTGTCGCCTCGCTCGATGTATCGATCCAGGCGCAGATCATCAATCTGTTTCTGAAACTGAAACATGAATTGAAGCTGACCATGCTGTTTATCAGCCATGACCTCGGCGTGATCCGCCATATCACCGACAATATCGCTGTGATGTATCTCGGTCGCATTGTGGAACGTGGGCCTACCATGAAGGTCTATGAGACACCCCAGCACCCCTATACCCGCGCCTTGCTGGACTCGATCCCCCGTCTGGTGACGGACGGCGATGAACTGGTGGTGTTCAAAGCCATTGACGGCGAATTGCCCTCCCCCTTGGCCCCGCCACCGGGATGCCATTTCCATTTGCGCTGCCCGCTTGTGCAGGACATTTGCAAAACCCGCATTCCGGATTTGAAGGCCTTCACGTCACAGGTCACGCAGGATCGTCAGGTCTCCTGCCATTTTCCGATCGGTTGAGGAACTCTGGTTCCATAGGCAGTAATTTGAAGATCTAATTAAGGTCTATTATCACCCTGCTTTTGAGCAGGCGCATGATCCCGCATCTGCTCGTAGAATCGCGCAATGACTTCAAACGCCAGTTTTCGGGTTGTCTTGTCCTCGGCGATCAGGCCTTTGCGGTTGATGCCGTTCTGGATCGAGGTTTGGCGGCGCGGGGAGCGGAAATCGTAGAGCAGCCAGGGGAAAAAGCCGCAGATCCAGTCGACCTTGCGGACCGCTTCGATCTGGTTCTCGAATACCCAGGCCTGACGCTCTTCCGTGAACAATTCACTTTCCGGACCGTGATGACCGGCCAGTGCATCCGCGCCGACCTCGCTGATCAGGACGGGGCGGTCGGGTTTTGAATTGGCCAGCAATTGGCGCAAGCCCTCGAAGCCTTCTTCGTACCAGCCGAAATATTCATTCAGGCCGATGATGTCGAGATGGTCTGCCAGACGGTCCTCGATCCGGAACTGCTCGCGGTTGATCAGGCAGGCGGCCCCGACGAGACGGGTCGTATCAAAGGCTTTGGCATGATCGGCCAAACGCCGCATGAAGGAATAGCGCGCATCTGTATCGGCATTTTCATTGCCGACGCCCCAGATGATGACGCTGGCGCGGTTGCGGTCGCGCGTCATCATTTCTTCCAGCTGGTTGTGGGCATCCCGATAGGTGGCTTCATTATCGAACTGGATGGCCCAATAGACCGGCACTTCTTTCCATAACATCAGCCCCATTTCATCGGCCAGCCTCGCGGCATGTTCATGGTGGGGGTAATGGGCCAGACGCAGGGTATTGCACCCCAATCGCTTGGCATCCTGATAGCGGCGCCGAACATCCCCGATAGTCGAGACCTTGCCGAGCAGGACATCATCCTCATGCACGCAGACCCCGCGCAGATAGAGGGGCTTGCCATTGAGCAGTAAAGTTGTGCCGTCGCGGCGGATCTCGCGAAAGCCGATGCGGTCGCTCACCGTGTCCGCGCCAAAGGCGATGCGGCATTCGTAGAGAAAGGGATCTTCAGGGGACCAGAGATGCAAGGGGGCAGAAAAACGCACGGCTCCCTGCCCCTTCGTCACAGCGATCTCTTGGGTCAGGGAGAGTTCGGGGATGCTCAGGACGGCTGTGCCGTCAACGGGGTCGGACAGGGTCACGCTGCAATCCACTGTCGAAAATGTGCCATCGGGAGAAAGCGAGAGACTGAAATCCCTGATGAAGGTGCGCGGCAGAACGACGAGTTCAATATCGCGATAGATGCCGCCATCATTGAACCAGTCGAAATGGTGCATCGGCACCCTCTCGGGCCGGCGGCGGTTATCGACATTCAGATGCAGGCGGTTGTCGCCTTCTTGAAGATGTTGGGTCAGTTCGACAAAGAACGGCGTCGATCCACCCTGATGGCTCGCCAGAAACTGGCCGTTGAGAAAAACCCTTGCTTCGTAATTGGCAGCTCCGATGCGCAGGACGATGCGTTGGTCGGGGGTGTTGCCGCTGTGGTGGATCGTTCGGGAATACCAGCCTCCCCCCTCGAAATAGGTCCATTCCGGCTTGGCCAGTGACCAGACCGACGGAACCGACAGTGTCTGCGCGTCGCTTTCATCATAATCACGCGGAACCCGCCATTCGCTGACGGGCAAAGGAGGCTGGGCAAACCATTTTTGCCGCAGGCCTTCATCGAACAGATCCAGCGTGAATCGCCATTCGCCATTCAGGCTGAGCGTTTGGCGACCGGCCATCGTGACCATGTCGCGGGCCTTGCAACGAGGATGCACATAGGGCGCGTCGTAATTCTCGTCATGCAGATGGGCGAACGGATCAGCGGCATTGCTGGTCTTGTGTGTCATGCGCCAATCCCCTTGCGATAGCCGATGCCGATCATGCGCCGGAAATGCCACGGGTGCCATTGCGGCCAGAGGCAATCGGCAATCATCGCAACGGCAATCAGCCGGAACCAGGTGGCAAAGGTATTGGAAAGGCCCTGCGGCTCCTGATAACCCTTGACCCAGCCATCCTGTCTGCGGATGCCGCTGCGCTCGTCACAAAAGCCGCCATCGGGATTTTGGAAAGCCAGGAGATGCGGCAGCAAAGCCCTGAGCCATTGCGTGATATCGTTCCGGCGATAATCGAGACCGTCATGGCCATGCACCAGCAGATCGACCAGATCGACATCGATACAGGCGCTCACGATCTTCGGTGGTTGCGACAGGGCATAATCAATGGCACGGTCCTGATAGGGCAGGGTCCGCCCGCATTCATAATAGAGATGGAAATTATGCATGGATCCGGCCATCGCATGCAGCGCCATGGTGGCGTCATGGGCCTGACCCAATCCCCAGAAACCGGTGGAGGGTTCCTGATAGCGGTCATGCCAGTCGAACAAGGTGTCCATGGCATCGGCAATCTGCTTGCGCGCGTCAAGGGTCGAGGTCTGTGCCTTCAGCAGCAAGAAACTGGCGAGATTGACGATGTTGTTGCCCTCGAGCCACGGATCGCGCAGATCGCGGCGGCATAACCAGGCCTCCAGAAACTCGCGGCGCAGATAGGGCATGATGAAATCAAGCACGGGGGCCTCAAGCCGGTCGATCGCCTCTAGGGCCCCGAGGCTATAATTGCTGACATGGAAATCGATATAGGTTTTGGTCTCGAGCAGGTCGGGCTTTTTGAATGTGTCCTCCGCCTGCATGCCTTCGATCCGGAACGTTCCGTCGGTCTGGCGCGACTGCAGGAACCAGCCGGCCAGACGGTCACGCTCGTCGGGGGTGAGCGTGTCCAGCCCGCCAATCAGGTGCAAGGCTTGCAGCCCGTTATAACTGCCGGGCAACAGCATGCCGGGCCAGATGGCGCTGTCCTGCGCCGCACTGATTTTCAGAACACCCTTGGGCTTGCCCTCTTCCTGCATCGACCATAACCAGGCTTTGGCCCGATCCAGCATCGTGATGATGGCAGTTTGCAGATCCTTGTCTTGCAAGTTGTCTTGCTTGTCGTCTTGCACGTCTGTGACTCCATTCATCCTTTGACCGCGCCGTCGGCCATGCCCGACATGACCCGTTTTTGCGCGGCCAGAAACACCAAAGTGGTTGGCAGTGTTGTCAAGACTGCAAGCGCCATGATGCCTTGCACATTGACGCCGAGCTCACCGTTGAGATTGAGCAAGGCGACCGGAAGCGTAAACGTATCCGGCGAGCGCGAAATCACCATGACCGGAAACCATTGCGCCCAGTTCAGCAGAAAGGTGATCACGGTGGCAGTGGCCACCACAGGCGCGGCCATCGGCATCACAATGCGCCACAGAATGGTCCACTCCCCGGCGCCATCAATCATGGCGGCCTCGATGACATCGACAGGAATGGTGCGGAAAAACTGTTCGAACAGAAAGAACTGGATCGGCCCCAGTGCCAGAAACAGGATGATTCCGGTATAGCTGCCCAACAGGCCGAGCTGGTACATGACGATATAAACAGGGATCACCAGCAGCATGTAGGGATACATGATCGACACCAGAAAGGCGTAGCGCAGCGTCTCGAACAGCGCCGAGCCCTTGCAGCGGACAATCGCATAAGCGCCCAGTGCGGTCACGGCAATGGCCAGAAACGTCGAGGCGATGGTGATGAACAGTGAATTGAGACCGTAACGCCAGAGTGGTAGCCCGCCGATCGAACCGATATCGAAAAAGACCTTGAGCGACCATTGCTCCGGCCACAAGCGCAATGGGGTGGTCATTAGGGCTTCTGTCGAGCGCATCGCCCCCATTACCATCCACCAGAAGGGATAGATGAAAAACAGGCTGATAGCGATGGCAATGGCATAGAGAAATGCCCGCTCGAGCTTCATTGCGGCCTCCTGTTGCCGAGGGCATAGGCGGCAAGGGCGGCCGCAACAACACAGGCAAACAGCACCGATCCCATGGCCGTGGCCTCGCCATAGCGACCCTGATCAAACAGCTGATAGGCGTAATAGGAGACAAAATTGGTGAGATCGGCCGGACCGCCTTTGGTCATCACCACAATCACCGTGAATGTTTTCAGAAACTGGATCAGTGCATAGATGCTGTTGATCAAAATGGCCGGACGCAATTGCGGGATCAGGACGTGCCGGAAGATCTGCCACCGGTTGGCGCCATCCAGTGCGGCGGCCTCGGCAAGGGCCTTGTCGCACAAGGCCAGATTGGCAAGAAAGATGATCACATAGAAACCGGCATGACGCCATAATTCGGCGACCAGCAAAGCCAGCGTCACCGTATTGGGGGAGGACAGACCGCCGAACAGCGGCAGGTCGAGGGCCGAGGCCAGTGCATTGACCGCCCCGAAACTGCGGTCATACAAAAACCGCCAGACCACATAACCCGCCAGATCGGGAGTGACGACCGGCAGGAAAATGGCAATCTTGAAAACAGTTTTGCCCTTGTCGATCAAGGGCGAATTCAGCAGCAGGGCATAGCCCAAGGCAAAGCCGACATTCAGAACAACGGCAAGAATTGTGTAAACCAGCGTCCGTCTGAGCGAGTCCAGAAACAACGGATCGGCAAAGACCGCATGGTAATTGGCAAGGCCGACAAACACCGCATCGGGTTTCAAGGCCGAGGCAGACGCGGTCAGGGAGACTTTGACAGACAGCAGAATGGGCCAGAGACCGAACAGCAGGGTCAGCACGGCAAAGGGTGCCACATAAGCCAGAAAGATCAGCCGTTGCTGTGCCGTAATCGCCAGGGGGGAATGCATGCAGGGACCCGTCCGATCTGCGGATTGATTGGAACAAAGTCCTGTTCTGCCCCCGCTATGTCCGTGATACAGCGGGAGCAGTCGAACAGGATCACCTTGCTGGTGTTATTTTGCAGCAAGCTTTGTTTTCAGATCGCGCATTTCCTGGGCTGTTTCCTTGATGAAGGCTTTGAAGTCCTTCGGCGGTGTGGCCAGAGCCCCCAACAATTTGCGGTGGTAAGCCGCTTCGAGTTCGGGATACCAGACATGAACGGACTCGGGGAAATCATAGGCCACAAGCGTGCCCTTGGGTGCAGCAAAAAACTGGGCGCGTTGCGACAAGGCCGAGACATTCAGATCCTTGCGGACCGCAGCCCCGACTGTTTCAAGAGAGGCCTGCTGGGCTTCCGGCGTCAGCAGGAATTTGGCAAATTCAAGAGCCAGTACCTTGTTGGGGGCATTATCGGGCACAGCAACACCGCGCATCCCGCCGATCACCACTGCATTCTTGCGGGCCGGATCGAATTGCGGCCATGGACCGACAACAAAATCACCGTTGAGAGCCTGGCTGTCCCATTTTTTCACGTTCCAGTCACCGACGCGGAACATGCCAGCGCGCCCGCCTTCGATGGTCTGGTACATTTCGGCAAAGGAGTGGTTGATCGTATCGGGCGGGGTGTAGCCGTAAACGGTAAAGGCTTTCAGGACTTCTTCCAGCACCTGCGCATGGGCCGGTTCGTCGATGATCACATCGCCCTTGGCATCGACCAGCGTGGCGCGCAGGCCGGAGCCGAAAATAAACAGATCGAGAATATGGATCAGGTCGCGCGGCTTGGCGGCTTCCAGGGCCATTCCATAGGTATCGGGCTTGCCGTTGCCGTCCGGATCATTGTCGCGGAATTTGACGGAGACGCGCTGCACATCGGCCCAGGTCTCGGGGAATTTTTCGCCGACCTTGTCCAGCCAGCTTTTGCGGACACCGAAGCCCATCTGCACACGCTGGATCGGCAGGATGATCATCTTGCCGCCATAGGTGGCGACTTTCAGATCGTCTTCCAACAGGAAGTCCTTGTCCTTGACCTCGGCCAGCGTGGATTTCATATCCATCACCTTGCCGGTCTGGCTCTGGATGCGGATCACCCGTTCATAATTGTTGTAAATGAGGGCAGGCGCCGAATCCGTATTGATGGCGCCGATCACCCGTCCGAACCATTGATCGGTCGGAAAACTCGCAGGCTTGATACTGACGCCGGGACGGGATTTGGCAAAGGCCTCGCCCGCTTTCTGGAACCAGGCATTGCCGTTGTCACCGAGATCATGCCAGATCGCCAATTCCTGCGCCTGGGCGCTGACACCCATGAGCGCGACCGAAAAAGCCATACCCAATACATTTTTCAACAGTGGTTTCACAAGATCCTCCCGCCTTTGTTGTTATAAAATTGCCCCGCTTTGTGCAGGGTATTGATGCCCGTCATTCGAGCAAATCCCGAAAGTCAGGGAACAATGATCGAAAGTGGGAAAACGATTACCTTTCCTCAGTAAAACGCAAATGTTAGGGTTTGGCAATATCGGTTATGGGGTTCCCTCCGGCTTGTGAAGAGGGCAGCAAGGGGATAGTTCAATCAGGAGTGCTGATCGACAAGACAACCATCATGACAAAAACCCCGGACCGTCAGAACCCCGCCAAAAGCCCGAAGCCGGCCTCGATCACGGCTGTGGCCAGACATGCGGGCGTGTCGATTGCCACCGTGTCCCGCATCATGAACGGCATTGTCAACAAATCCTCGCCGGCAACCCAACTACGGGTCAAGGCGGCGGTAGAGGAGTTGGGTTACCGGCCCGTCACCCACGGGCAATCCTTGCGGCGCGGTGAAAGCCGCGTTGTCTCCATCCATGCGGTCAATCTCGCCAATCCGACCATGGCGGCAATTGCCGCCTCTGCCGAAACCGCCTTGCGGGAGGCAGGCTATACCATGGTGCTGTGTGACACCCATGACCAGCCTGACCTGCAGGATACGACCTTGCTGGATATGCGTGCGCATATGGTGCGCGGCTATGTGCTGCTGGGAACAATCGACAGTGCGCAGCTTGCGCAATTTCAAAACCACCGGGAGGCTCTGCTCTATGTCAACCGCCGCCCGCACGGATCGACCAGCACACCCGATGACTTTGTCGGCATCGACAACAAAGCGGCCGGCGCTGCGGTGGCGGCCTATTTCAAACAGCGTGGTCTCCACCATTGCGGGTTGATCCATGGCGCATTGCATTCTCCAGCCACATCCGACCGTGTGGAGGGCTATACCGGCACACTTTCAGAGACAGGACAGGGATTGAACCCCCGGCATATTTTTGCCGGACAGGGGCTGAACCATCTGCAAATCGGTTATGACGGCATCACTGATCTGCTCCAAAAGGGCGTTTTGCCGGACGCTCTCTTCTGCTCCTCCGACCTCATTGCCTATGGTGCGCACCGCAGACTGAGCGAGCTTGATATCCAAGTGCCGCGCGATATTGTGTTGATGGGGTTTGACGATAACCCGTTAAACGACTGGATTGCCCCGTGGCTGAATTCTGTCTCGGTTCCCTATCCGAAATTCGGCCAGGCCATCGTCACAGGCCTCGAAGCCGTCTGGAACCAGGGTGACCGCAGCGCGCAGATTTTGCCGTTCAATATCGTGGAGCGGGCATAATATAGAGAACGCATGGAACCAACCCGGGACGACGACACTTCTATCTTTGCCATATCGGTCTGGGACGGTGGATGCTGGCCCGCAGCGATTGTGCGGCCTCTATGATCGCCGTCTTGTCGACCCGGTAGGTCCGATACAAATCCTGCAATGATCCGGCCTGGCCAAAATGCTCGACGCCAAGCGCGGCCATGCGATGCCCGGCCACACTGCCGATCCAGCCTAACGTTGCGGGATGTCCGTCCAGCACGCTGACCAGACCGCAATGGGATGGAAGCGCGCCGATCAGCTGTTCGATATGGGAGGGCTCGACCTGACCGCCACGCTGGCGTGCACGCTCGGCCGCCGACCACCCGGCATTCAACCGGTCGGCGGACGTCACTACCAGCAGGCCGATATCGCGGAAGCCTGCGCCCAGTTCACCGACGGCCGCGATCGCTTCGGGCACCACGGCCCCCATGGCCACCACCACACAATCGGGATTGGGGCCGGGGCGTCGCAGCCAATAGCCGCCAGCCAGAATGTCATGTTCGAGGGTCTCGGTCATCGGGCGCTGGATCTGCTCGACAGCGCGGGTAGAAAGCCGGAAATAGACCGATCCTCCCTTGCTGTCGCGCAGCCACGGAATAGCCGATTGGGTGTGGTCGTCGCCATGGGCGTCTTCGCCACGCTGCATGTAATCGAAGCCCCACCGCATCATCACCGCCAGCTCATCGACAAAGGCAGGTTCGAACGAGGCCAGACCATCCTGCGCCATGCCGATCAATGGTGTGGCGATGGATTGGTGCGCGCCCCCTTCCGGCGACAGGGTAATGCCGGAGGGCGTCGCCACGACCATGAAACGCGCATCCTGATAACAGGCATAATTGAGCGCATCGAGGCCGCGCATGATGAAGGGGTCATAGAGCGTGCCGATCGGCAATAGTCTCTCGCCATTGATCGAATGGGACAGCCCGAGCGCGGACAGCAGAATGAACAGGTTCATTTCGGCGATGCCCAGTTCGATATGCTGGCCCGAGGGCGAGAAATCCCAGACAAAGGTCGAGGGAATTTTTTCCTTGCGGAACAGATCCGCCACGCTGTCGCGGGCAAACAGTTTGCGCCGGTTGACCCAGCCGCCCAGATTGGTCGACACCGTCACATCGGGCGCGCAGGTGACAATCCGGTCAGCCATCTTATGATCGGATCCGGCCAATTCATGCAGGATCAAGCCAAAGCCCTGCTGGGTTGCCATGCTTTTTTCGGCTCTGAAGGCCAATGTTTCAGGAACGGCATAGGTAGCGGCCTTGAGCCGCCTGTCGGGCCCTTGGGCAAACGGCACCTGTTGCAAGAAGCGGCGCAGTTCGGCTTCCGGCCGCAACGATGCCTCGAACGCGTCCCACTCATGCCCCTGCCGGATGCCGATGCGCTCGCGCCATGCCTCGATCTGGGTGGCTGTCATCAGGCCGGCATGGTTGTCCTTATGTCCCTGGAAGGGCAGACCGATGCCTTTGATCGTATAGGCAATGAAGCAAACCGGCCGGTCATGGTCGATGCTTTCAAACGCATCAAGCAGGCACCCGAGATCATGGCCGCCCAGATTGGACATGAGGGCCAGCAGCTCGTCATCACTGCGCCGCTCCAGCAAAGCCGCCACCGGTCCCTGGTCACCGATCTCGTCCAGCAGGCGTTTTCGGAAGGCCGCACCGCCCTGAAAACACAAGGCGGCATAAAGCGGATTGGGGCACTGGTCGATCCATTGGCGCAAGGCTTCGCCGCCTTCTTCGGCAAAGGCCTGCTGCATCAGACTGCCATATTTGATGATGACAACCTCCCAGCCGAAATTCTTGAAGATCGCTTCGAGCTTTTCCCACAACCCCTCGCGGATCACCGCATCAAGGCTCTGGCGGTTGTAATCGACCACCCACCAGCAATCACGCAGACCCTGCTTCCAGCCTTCCAGCAGAGCCTCGTAAATGTTGCCCTCGTCCATTTCCGCATCGCCGACCAGGGAGATCATGCGGCCTTTCGGGCGGTCTTTCATCCAGCCATGGGCTTTGACATAATCTTGCACGATCGAGGAAAACAGCGTCTGGGCGACGCCGAGCCCGACCGAGCCGGTCGAAAAATCGACATCATCCGTATCTTTGGTGCGCGACGGATAGGATTGCGCGCCGCCCATCGCCCGAAAATCGACCAGCTTCTCGCGGGTCTGGCGGCCCAGCAGATATTGGATGGCATGATAGACAGGCGAGGCATGAGGCTTGACGGCGACACGGTCCTCGGGCCGCAACACCGAAAAATACAGCGCCGTCATGATGGTGGCCAATGACGCCGATGACGCCTGATGTCCGCCCACTTTCAATCCGTCCTGATTGGGCCGGATGTGGTTGGCATGGTGGATCATCCACGAGGACAGCCAGAGAATTTTCTGTTCGAGCGCCTTCAGGCAGGCGAGTTCATCGGGATCACGAAGCATGCTCTGTCCTATCGGCTGTTTCACCCCGCATCTCCCCCGTCAGGTCTCTTTACAGTGATGAATGGTAGGGCGTGATGAGAGGGAATATTTTTCGTTTTTTGCCTCACTTGTATTTATTTTGGTAAAATTTAAGATAAATCCATCTTAGAAAGGTAAAATTTTCCATGATCGAGCTTGATGCCCTGGATCGCAAAATTCTGGCTCTATTGCAGGCCGATTGCAGGCTGACGCTCGGGGACGTCGCCGAAAAGGTCGGGCTGTCGGTGTCACCCTGCCACAGGCGCATCAAACGCATGGAGGAAAGCGGGGTGATCCTGCGCTATGCGGCCATGGTGGACCAGCGCAAGGTCGGACTGCCTGTCTCGGTGTTTATTTCCATCAAGCTGGAGCGCCAGAAGGAGGAAGATCTCGAACGCTTCGCCAAGGCCATTGCCCTGTGGCAGGAGGTTGTCGAATGCTATCTGATGACCGGCCCGCGCGATTACCTGTTGCGGGTCGTGGTAGCCGATCTGGTCGCTTACGAACAATTCATCAAACAAAAGCTCACGCGCCTTGATGGCGTATCCTCCATTGAATCCTCGTTCGCCCTCGATCAGGTCAAATTCGCCGTCTCCTTGCCGCTATGATCAAGAGCTACCCCCTTCTGGCGGTTCAAGCAGAAAAACACCCCGGATTCCCAGATCACGGAGCGTGAATTCTCAGATATTTGGATGGTGGATGGAACCACCGGGACCGGGCAATCCAGCTCCTACTGATCTTCAAACTTCAAAAAAGCGGCAATGAAACCCACCAGTGAAATATCGACCTTCACTGTGCTGCCCTGCCCGTCGTTGAAGCTCGCCGAAAGGTTTTTACTCTTGCGGATTGAACGACCAGTTTGGCATCCAGATCGAGCGTGGTAAAGCAACCGTTGGTCTGGCAGCTCGCAAAGAGAGGCCAAAGCCGGAGCAACCT
>Ga0114963_10000408_pt1 | contig 28941 bp, 20 predicted proteins | sample C_131016_EF_Meta_FD_87019 | JGI IMG/M metagenome (GOLD analysis project Ga0114963, IMG submission 87019) | Freshwater microbial communities from Lake Croche, Canada to study carbon cycling - C_131016_EF_MetaG | ecosystem: Environmental > Aquatic > Freshwater > Lake | place: Lake Croche, Canada... | reverse complement strand
GTTGCGCCGCTGCGGTAGCGCACCACCGCGCTGTAGGTATCCTCGATTTTAATCGCGTCATCGTAAATGTAGCGAGGCTCGCCAGTGGGATATTGAACGTCATACGGAAGCCCGAATTCATCCCATCCAGGCGAGATGAAGTTACTAGAGGCGTCCGCCTTGCCCGTGTAATGTTTCTGAAAGATCGGGCATTGCCTCTTCTCCTCCTCCGGGGAAAGCGGTTTTCCCCGAGCGTCCCGCGGGCGGATAGCCCCGTTGGGGCCGTAGTAAGTCAGGCCGCCAAAGGCGAAGACTTCCTCCGGGATGTCGCCAAGCCACCAGTTGGCGAGGTCAAAGTGATGACAGCACTTGTGAATGCTGAGGCCACCGGACATCTCCCGCATCCGGTTCCATCGGTAGAAGTAGCTCGACCCGTGCCAAGTATCGAGGTTGTAGGTGAACTCGACGTTGACGATGCGCCCGAGTTCGCCACCTTGGATCATCCGCTTCAGCCGCTTGTGAGTGGGCGTGTAGCGATAGTTGTGGGCCACACTCACCCTACGCCCGTTTCTTTGCTCGGCCTCCTGCACGCGCTGCACCTGTTTGCAGCTGATGACCATTGGCTTCTCCGCAATCACGTCGCATCCGGCCTTGAGCCCTGCCACGATGTGTGCGCAGTGCGTGGCGTCGGGCCCGACGACGATCAGCGTGTCCGGCTTGGTTTCCTTGATCATCCGCCGAATCGCCTTGGCAGGATAGATGGGGATGGAAACGCCGACTTTCCCGAAAAATGCCTCCACGCGGGCACGGTCGGCGTCCAGGATACCGACGAGTTCGGCCTTGTCGTCAAAATTCGGACCACCCTCGCGATTTTTGCCAATCAGAGGCAGGACGAATTGATAGATTGCGCGGGTGCTTAGCCCGCAGAGTGCATAACGCTTCTTTGTTTTTGCCATAAGTTTGCCGGCAGACCAGCCAGTGGTTACTTCTCGTTGAGGCAGGCGTCGATGATCTCTGAGATGGAGCCGGTGGCGAGGCAGACGCAGGTGTCGGCACCGCCGTAATACATCCGCAGACGATCCTGTTCGAGGTCTGCAATCGCCCCGCAGGGGAAGACCACGTTCGGCACGCGGCCGGTCTGCTCATACCAATCCAATGGCGCCAACAGGTAGCTCCTAGTTTTGCCAATGACTTTGGAGGGATCTTCAAGGTCAAGCAACACCGCACCGACTAGGTAGCGCGCGCCGGCGCAGGAACTCGTCACACCGTGAATGATTTCCAGCCAGCCTGCGTCCGTCCTGATCGGCGGTGTCGGGCCGATCTTGTGCCAGGCCCACGTCGTGTAGCCGGCCGCCAGCAGTGGTTTGTATTGCCCCCAGTGAATAAGATCAGGCGAGTAGCTGATCCAAAGGTTACCATTCGGGCCGCCACCACCCGAGGGCCGGTCAAGTTTCGCGTAGAGGCCGTTGATCTTTTCAGGGAAGAGCGAGGCCCCGCGATTTTCCGGCAAACCGATAATGCCAACGTATTCATGACTCTTGAAGTCTTTGGTTTTGCTCAACAGGACGCAGGTGCCCCACTTCGCGCGCCATCCGCCGCCCGGCCGGGCGATATAGTAAGTGTCGCCGATCTTTGTAACGCGAGTGTCGATGGGATGTTGATCAATCTCGTGATAGAACGGTTCTTCTTCAGCCGTTGGAGTAATGAAGAACGGTTCGGGATCGATTTGGAAATGCAGCCCGTCTTTCGAACGCGCCACGTGCGTGGTGCGACCTTCCCGGCCGCGGTAGCCGTCGGAGCGATGATCGACGGAGACCAGCAGGATCGTTTCATCACCCAGCATGGTTTGGCCGCAGTTGCGAACACCGTCTGCGCCGCCCGGAAAGTCCGACGGCTTGAGAATCGGGTTATCAGGATGACGGTAGAGCAGAAATTCGGAATGGATCATAATATACTGATTGATTGGGAAACCAGACTAGCAAAGCGCCCGAAAAGCACAATAAAATCTCATGGTCAACCCAAGTTTTCTTTGTATCGACCGATTTGCGTCCGAAGTGGATACCCGATTTGGTGGGTCAACCCGTGGCGGGATCGGCAATGGCGATCATTTGCGGGAGATTCTGCGCGATCATCTTTCCGCGAATCATCCGATAGAGCGGACGCTGACGCACGAACCCCCGGTCTGCGGGAGAAACGAATGCATGATCGGGAGAGTCCCAATAGATCGGCCCTCCCCGGGCGATGGGCAACAAGCGTTCGACGATCGCAGAGGCGGTGTCCGGATCGCTTGCGACCAGCGGCCCCAGATACCAGGCCTTTGCGCCGGGGCGGATCATGCCGAAGCCGCTCTCAGCCGCAACGATGTGGGATCGCTGGCCCAGCAGGCGCAGCCATTCCTCGCGATCGCAACCGAAAACCTCTCGATCCAACGCCAGATGGCTATCTGAAATCCGGCCGGGAGCGCCTGTGTCCCCTGACGGAGGATTGCCTTCCCAACGGCTCAATTCCGCTACGACAGAGAACCCGCTTTTTTCGTAAAGCGGACGGCCCGCCGGTGTGGCATCTAGTCCCACACTCTCTGCCCCGGATGACGCAGCGAGCGCTTGGTCAAGCAAAGCCCGACCCACTCCGCGCCCGCAGAATTCTTCCAACACGAGCAACATGCCAATCCACGCCAGACAGTTTTCGTATAGGATGACGGATACCGTTCCCATGGGACGACCGTCCCCCTCAGCCACAAAACATAGCGCTTGAGAATAATCCAAAAGTGCCTGCCAATCCTGCGGGGTTTGATTCCATCCGGCCTGCTCGCGGACGGCATTGGCAAAGATCAAGTCCCCTGGCACCATGAGCCGCACCGTCAGGCTCATTGAGGACGCACCCTGCGTTTCACAGCCAGGGCGGAAGCCACCGCCTGGCGGCAAGTCGTCACCGCGTGGGCGAACGCTTTTTCGCCACTCTCGGGCGACGCGAGCGTGGGCTGTCCGGTATGGGTCAGGCTGGAAATTTTGGCAAATGGCGCATAGCGCAAAGCGTCCACCGGGAGCACCTCGGGTTGGTCTTCGAACAGGGACGTGTCAATCAAGTCGGGCCGCAAATACCAGACGAGCGAAGTTTCGAATTCATCCCCGTGCCCCAAGCCCCCCCGGTCAACGAACAACCCGCTTGCGTAAACGCCCGCATAGGCATCCGTGGTGAAGCTGAACAATTGCGGGAGCGTGAGGTTGAGATCCTGCACAACCGAGGCGAGCAGTTGATTTCCACCATGCCCGTTCAGAATCAAAAAGTCCTCAATCCCGCTGTCCACCAAGCTCGCGGCAATATCCTCCAGAACGAGCCAGAGAGTTTTATTCCGCAGCCAAACCGAGCCCGCCGAGCCGCGATGCATGTGGGAGACCGAGAATGGCAACGCGGGCAGGCAGAAGGCGTCGAGCTCGTTGGCGAGCGCAAGTGCGACCGCCTCGCAGATCAATGTGTCCGTCTGAAGCGGCAGATGCTTGCTGTGCTGTTCGGTGGCCCCGAGCGGGAGGATCGCGAGCGTGGGCTTCTTTGCGGAAATGTCGGTGGTGCGGGATTCGGATGTCATGGCGTCTTCTTCTTTTTCGCCCGCGTCATGTATGGCCGCAAACCGTCAACGTTCGCGGTGAAAAAAATCTCTTCCAGACTGAGCAAACCGGCATCCAGCAGCGTCTCACACGTGTAGCCATTGAAACCATAGGGCAGTTCGATCATGAGCGGCAGGGCGCCGGAGACGTGGTAAATCGCGGAGATCTGATTAAAAAACGGCTTGCCCATGCCAGGTAGATCGGCCCAGCTCAGACGCCGCGCGTGGAGGCCCTCGCGCAGCAGACGATTGTGCACCGCACCGCCGATCCGGCTGCAAAGATGCTGGTGTCCCTCGGGGAGATAATACTCGGGCGGGCCGATTAGGGTGCCATCATTGCAGTGAAAGACCACCACGGCATCGGGCCGCAGCTCGCGGTAGTAGGTCATCCACGCGCGGGTTTCCGGCTGCGGGTCTTCCTGGAAGACATCGTATTGCAGGTTCACTCCCGCATCATTGAAGTAAGATCCAAGAAATCCGACCGCCTCCTGCCGCAGCGGCCAGAACGCTTTGTGGTTCTCGTAGCGGATGATGTCTCCATTCGGTGCGATCCCATGGGTGTTGGCCATGGCGGCTTCGCGATCGGAGGTTTCCGGGTTGGCGAACTCCCAGCGCCAGGCCGCATCGGGATTGAGCCAAGGAATCACGACAATCCGCAAGCCTCGCGCGAGCCGTTCCAGTTCCGGCCAGGCTTTGCCTCGCAGGTCTTTTCCGGTTTCCAAAATCGCGCACAGGTTCAGTGCGGCCACCGTCCCGGTGTATTCCCCACCATGGATCCCGCCCTGCAACACAACCATCGGCCGCTCCCGCTGACTACTTCCGTAAAATGACTCCGGAAAAATCCGTGTTGGATCGCAGGGCGCAATCTGACAAGCAATCGAGGAGTGGAGACTCTCGGACGTCACACCGACGATCGGCTCATCCACACCGTATTCCAACGCAAGGATGTCCCGGCCAGCAACGCTTTTCCCGATGACTCGCTTCGACGCTTGCTTGAGAGAATCGATAAACGCACCGGACCTCTCCGGGGTGCTCACCCAAAAGGCCGGGGCCTCGCGGTGCTTCTCCAAGAGACCGAATTTTTCCTCGAGCAATTTGCGGTTGTGATGAAGTGGTTTCATTTTATTTGGTGCGGGCAGGCGTCCTCGGTTGCGTCATCTTGCGGGAACGGCTTCTGTTGACAAGCTCGCCAGTTATTCATACAAACACTTATATCCTATGACAAGCGAATACATCTCATCCATTGAATCCATCACTCCCACCCGGACCCGCTTTGTGGAGGAATGTTCGTTGCCCGGGGAAAGTCGTGGGGAGGGCGCGCATCCATCCCATGGGAGCGGACTCCAACTCAGCCGCGACCGCTTCCTGCTCCTCTTTTCCACGCGCGGTTGGCGCGGTGTGGATGATGATCTCAGCGTCGTTTACCAACTTCGCCGCGACCGCTGGGATGGCGAGATTGTCAAAGAAGGGTTCGTGTCCCAGACAAATACGGGCTGGGTGCCGCCACGGATCGACCGGGTGTGTTCCCGGCAACACGGACACGTCACGGGGTTCGGGGTTCCGCTCGGCGCGTTAATCAACGGTCAGCGGGTGCCGCATGAGAACCACTTCGCGGTGATGTGGCGACAGGTCGGGAGGATTCTCGACCCCGTAACCGAGTTTCTCCACGAGAACGCCCACGATCCCGAGTTATGGGAAAAATCAGCTGATGCCCACTGGCGGCAATTTCGTTTAAACGCTGCGGGGACCGATCTGGAGTGGCTGACCGAGCCGTGCGCGCTCCGCAGGGTTGGACATGAGGACGATCCTTGCGCGATCCCTGACCGGCCCGACATCGCGAATATGATCAAAGGGTTTGTGCCAGCCGTCGCCGCCAGTGACGACTGCTCGGAATGGGTGGACGTAAACTCCGTCGGCTACAAGGGCGGAGCCTCGCCGGGTGGCTACGGGCCCGGAACCTCGCTGATGACGGCGCTGTATTCGTTTGATCCGGCGTCCTGCCTTTACCAATGGAAAAGCGCGGGGCCGGTATCGGCTCGGGGGAAAAACGAGGGGAGCATCGCCCGCTGGCGGGGTAAATTTGTGCTCATTGCCAGACAGTGCGGGAGGGCCAGCGCGGAAGAAATCCGCACGGGAACTTTTCGCCATTTCGTCAACTACTTCCTTACCGACGATCCCGTCGGAGAGTTCCCGGATTTCCAACCCGCCTTGGACCAGCCGAGCTGGTCGCCGCGCACACTATTTGAAGGACCGGACGGCGGGCTGTGGAAACTGGGCGGTTCCCGAACTCATTCGCCTTATGCCGAAGAGCGCAATCCCGCGTTTGTCAGCGTCATTGATCCCGAAAAACAATTCCGCGTCGCGGCGGCTCAAACGATTTGCGATGCGGTCGAGACAAATCCGAGCATTCCGGCACCGTGGGTCGATTTTCCCAAGCTCCTTCCCCACACCGGAGGCCGCGAGCAATGGGTCATCTATCGCGTGCGAAGCAACCGCCTGCCGAATTTCAAGGCCGCTGGCGAGGCGGTTCCGGCCTCGGCTGCGACACCGGAGGAACTGGCCGCCGCTGGAATCTACGCCTCTCGCATCCAATATCACGAAGCTCAACCCGCCCGCTGGAACTTTGATGTCTTTGCTTGAGATCCCTCCCATCCTGCCCTCGGCCAAGCCGAGTTATCGCTTGGCTTTTTCGGACCAGGAACCTTCGATAAAAAACCCCGCTGATCCGCTCTGGAGAAAAGCGGAGAGCCTGGAAGTCGCCTCATTCCACCCTCGCACGGGCACCCACCGTCCAAAAACCACCGTCCGCCTGCTATACAACACGTCTGGAATTTTCATTCGCTTCGACGTCCAAGACTGCTGGGTCCGAAGTGTTCACACCCGCTACCAGGACCCCGTCAGCCAGGACAGTTGCGTGGAGTGGTTTGTCGAGCCGCAGCCTGAAGTCGGGTATTACAACATCGAGGCGAATTGTGGCGGCACACTTCTCATTGGCTACCACCCGCCGAGTGCTCTACCGACACGCGTGCCCGAAAAAATGGCCACAGAAATCCTCCTTTACACCAGCCTGCCCCTAACGACCGAACCTGAGATTCCGACACCTCTCGACTGGACGCTGGCCTATTTTGTTCCGTTCTCGTTTTTTGGAAGCCAGTGCCCCTCAGGCCAAACTTGGAGGGCCAATTTTTACAAATGTGGCTCGGCCACCTCACATCCGCATTGGGCCAGTTGGTCGCCGATCGGCGAAAAATTGAGCTTCCACCAACCAGAGACATTCGGAGAACTGATTTTTGAGGCTCCCTTATCCTCGAAGTCTCCAGAAAGTTTTATTACCCCATGATATGCTTTGTTTTTGAATTTTTCCAAAAAAGATGAACAAAAAAATGGCACTGGCAAAGAAAATGCTTTCCTTCGGACAACCATGATGCTATTGATGATAAGGTAAAAAGACTGTTATCCTATGATGGAAGCTTCCCCTAGAGCCATTCGGTCTGACGGCTGTCAAGCGTTCAGCTTGATCGAGCTTTTGACAGTGATATGCATTATAGCCATGCTCTCCACCTTGGCCGTTGCGTCCTTATCAGGCATCAGTGGTGCCGGTCAGATGAACTCAGCCCTGGCGAAAGCCGCAGGCTACATCGATCAGGTTCGGGGTTTTGCTGTGGCCCATTCGACCTATACCTATGTGGGTTACCGAGTTCCCGAAGCCAACGAACCCGATCAGGGGATCATCTTCGTCGCCGTCGCCTCTAACTCGGGAGAGGACCTTTCCTACGCCTCAGTCATCACGGTGAACGATACCGTAAACCAGATCGGCAGAGCCCTTCCGCTGTCGCGGGTAGTGCTTACACCTCCGCAAAATGGCGTGAGCGGGTCAATTTCCGTCGGCGGGAAGACCTACACGACCTTAGCTGGATTCGGTCCATCGGGAGCCCTCGATTTCAACAAATCAACACCCCGCGATCTTCAGTTCAGCCTCGCCGCGCTGAACGGGTCCACAAATAATATCGCCAAGGTCAAAATCACCGGTCTCACCGGGAGCACTCAGGTCATCAGACAGTGATTGGCACCGGTCCCACGTCTATTTCCACCGAGGAAAGCGCAGGATTCTCGCTGGTGGAAGTCGTCATGGCCGTTGGGATCGTGGCATTTTGTCTGCTCGCGATCCTCGGTCTCGCCGGGGTCGGAATGAAGGTCAGCCGGGATTCTGCGGAGGAGATGAAAGCGACGATGTTGGGCTCACAACTCCTCCAGTTGCGCCGGAAGTTTCCGACGAACACGGACAATGCCGCCGGCACTCTTCCATTCGGGTCGATCCGGGTGGCCGATCCTGCCTCGGGAACGGGTTTTTCCACCAATTATGTGACGGCTGACGGACAACAATGCGCCGCCACCAATGCCGCCTATCGCGTTCTCTACCGGATCCAGCCGAATCCGGCCGGCCGGAGCAGCACGGTCGCACTCCGGGTCGAATGGCCAGTCCAGAGTCCTTCATCCACCTCATCGGCCACAGAATTCGTAACGGAGATTCTCTGGCCATGAACGGACGCCACACATCGGAATCACGGGGATTCACCCTGATTGAGATTTTGGTTTCCACCGCGGTTTTTATCGCGCTCATGTTGACTCTGGTGAGTATAGTCGGAGCGATTTCCGAGTCCTGGTCCTTCGGTCGTGGCATCGCGGAATCACAAATGCGCTCGCGGGCGATTCTCGATCTTATCGGACGGGATCTGGGGCAAAGGGTTTCTCAGTCCGCCTTGCCGGCCTTTGACGGAGGGTTTCATTTTTATACCCTGCAGGCGGGATCGGGTGGCGTCACGAGCACAAACCGACGGCTGACCTATGTGGACTACATTCTTGGCACAACAAATGCCGCACTCTACCGCTATGAGACCGAGTTTACGAACTGGGCGGCCGCTCCCGCAATGATTCCGCTTGGGGCCACCAACACGCCAGCTCTGAACACAACGTCCAACGAGGTGGCCGCCGGTGTTTCCGGCTTTTCGTATGCTTACCTTCTCACGAACGGAATCTATACAAATTCCGTTTCTGCCACCAACCGCCAGGTGGGTGTGCGAGTGTCGCTGGCCATGCTCGACGAACAGGCACTCGCGCAGCTCCGGGCTGTCGGGCTGGAGGCCGGTTTGCTTGACTTTTTGCAGGCCAATGCTCCCGGTAACAACAGCCCAGTGACCTCTTGGGAAACGGCCTTGAATGCAGCGGAATGGAAAGTCGGCGGATCTAATCTCCCACAAAGTGTGCGTCGCCGCTTGCGATTTTTTGAGCGCACATATACTTGGGACAATCCTTGATGAAGGCGCAAACACGAACCCACAGAGAGTTTTTAACAGGATGAACAAGATTCAGAACGGTGAAGGTGAGAGCTCAGGATCAATCCTGTTCATCTTGTTCATCCTGTTAAAAAATCCTCCGATTTCAACTTTCCCGGCATGAAATCTTTTCCTAAAGAAAATCGTCGCGGAATGGCTCTGGTCGTCGTGCTGACGGTCGTCGTGTTAGCAGCCATTCTGGTGGCGGCCTTTGTTTCCGTAGCCATGCTCGAGCGGTCCTCCTCGGGATTTTACGCGTCCTCCCTTCGGGCCGAGGAGGTTGCCCGTGCCGGCTACACCACTGTTCTCGCGGATCTTCGCCGCGAAATCTCCGCAGGGTCGGTCCTCGTCACCAATGCCAGTGGGAACACCCTGTTCGCCATGCCCCGCACGAATTGGACCATTCTCCCGCAGACCAACGCGGTGCTCACAAATGCCCCCGCCCTCGTCCGTTTTTCCTCCACCAATACCCCTGCCGCATTCACCAACACCGCCTGGTTCGACACGAGCGACCTACCTCCAAACCGCGCCTCGGCCGTCAACACGGCCACGAAATCAAGGAACAACCGGAGCATCTCTGCTGCCGCCTGGCTGGCCCCTCAATTTGCCCCCACCAACAATGCCGCCACGCTCGCCGCTATGACCAACAACCCTCCCGCCTGGACTTATCTGACGCGGTCCGGTGCCCGTGCGCTCACGGCCTCCGACGCCGCCAGCACAGCCTCCGACTCGACTGCCAACACCAACTATGTCACTGGCCGCTACGCTTTCGCCATCTACGACACTGGCGGATTGCTCGATGCCAATCTGGCGGGCGGCGCGACCAACCTTCTTTCCGCCAGCCTTGCGGCCAGCAAGGGCCACCAAGCCTTCGCGGACCTCACCCGTCTGGGCCTGAGCACGGCCCAGATCGCTGATCTCGTTCAGTGGCGCAATGCCGCCACCGCCGCATCGAGCAATGCCTACCTCTCCTACCTGCGCCTGACCGGACCGAAAACCGGCTTCGTCACGGGCACCAATGGCGACCGCGCATTTTTCTCGCGCCAGGATTTTCTGCGCTACGCCAATCTAAATACATGGACGAATACCGCCATCGCCAACATGGCCACTTTCAATCGCACTCCCTCCTCACTCGGCATGTTCCCCACCTATGACGCAGCGAAGTTCCTCACCTCGGGAGTCGACAGTAACCCCAACGCGACCAACGGCACGAACACGACGGTCATCTCCGACTTCCCCTATCGCACCCAGGTTACGAACAACACGACGGGCAACACCAATGCCGCCTTTCTCGCGGTCCGCCCCGCAGATGGTGCTCCCGTCGCCAAGCAGCGATTTAATCTAGACCGCCTGCTCTGGGTGACGCGCGACGGCCCCATCGCCTCTCTCGGCACATCCACCACACCCTATCTTTCCGCCTACAACGCGCTCGGCGCCAGTCAGGCGGCCGCGGATTTCCTAGCCCTGGGCACCGCCGAAAACATCCGCAAATACTTCGGACTCGTCTGGAATGCCAACGCGCTGACGTATGTGGCTGGCTCCGGAGAAACCGGCAGAATGTGGGTGTATTACTCTCCTACCGGCGCGACCGGAAATGCCGGCGGGGCGAAAACCATCAAGACCCTAGCCCAAGTCGCAACGGAAAACAGGGAGCCCGATCTCTTCGAGCTTCTTCAGGCCGCCATGCCCAGGGGGTCGTTTGGTATCGTCACGGGAAGCAGGAGTTCATATTGGATCACAGACTGCAAGAATAACGGCCGACAATACGCCGGGGAGACTATGCGGCAGGCCACCGGAACAGGCGCGGGGACGACCCGTGAGCAAACGAAGAACCACAACACGGCCGAAATGCGGGTGGATGTGGACAATCAGATCTTCAATTCGCAGCCCAAATACCAGATATCCGCCATCGTCGCCAACCTGATAGACCAGGCGGATTCCGACTCGTTTCCCACGGCATTAAGGATCAACTCGGAAAATATTTTTGGCATCGAGGACATTCCCCGGCTCTTCGGTGCGGGCCTTTACACTTTTCGCCCCCCCGCAGGCACGGCGGTCACTCCGAATGCCGACTCGGCGTTTCTTCACCAGATGGCTTTGGTGTCGGTGTGGAACCCCCACCTGCCATCGCTGACCACACCATCCGCCGCCCCCACGAACTTTCGGGTGATCTGTCGCTATGGATCCACCTCATTTTACCTGCGCGCGAATTCGATCGGCACGATTGCTCCGCTTTTTCCCCCAAACATAACCGTTGCCCCCTATAATGAACCTCTCAACTATCGGAAAGTAGGTCGCAATTTTGCCAGCACTCCCGCCTGGATCCAGTTCGATTCAACTTTTTCGGGAGGAATGCGCGAGCCTTCTATCCTTAAGCCCGACCCTACGGTCAGCACGGCAGATACTAAAGATCGCCTGACCATCGCGGGCACGGTCGATATTGTCGGAATTAGAACTGGCTATCTGGAGGCACCCGACAGTGCCGCAGCGGTCCCCCCCTGCAGCGCGAGGCCAGACAAGCTACCCCGCAGTCTCGGAGATCCGGCTACGGACGTAACCGCAGCAAAATTGGAGGCAACCTACGATGATGGCGATGCACGCACCGTTTTTTGGGACAACACCTTCATGAACCTTGAACTCCAATATCAGGATCCTTCAGACGGATGGCGGACCTATGATGCAATCTATAGCTTCAATACAACTGCCCCAGGGGCAGGATTTCATTATTTGCTGCCGGGAGATCCTTCATTCTACACTTCGAAAACGATTACCCTCTCCGATTCTTCCACGAGAACGCTCCCGAAGGCCAATTTTTGCCCTTGGCAGAAGAGCATGGTGGCCAACGCCAACTACCGGATGTGCGACCCCGCCGTTGCCCGCGTAGATCCACGGTCCACGAAAATGAACATGGCGCGTATTTCAGCCACTGGCTCAAATGCCACAACGGTGACGCGCATTGACGTCCCGACAAACACTGGCAGCACACTCAACCCGATCGCGGGCCCCTATTTTTATGCCAGCTATGGGGGGGGCCTCGGGACGGACTATTTTCAGAATTACGTCAACAATGGCCGCTTCGATTACTCGGCCATCGCGAACAACGTCATCGAGGGGCACAATGCGACAACCTACTATCCCCTGAACTATTGCGATCCCGACTACGTGCAGCGCTGGGGGGACGGTGGCGGACGGACAGGGGGTGATCCCAACTCTTCGGCAAACGCAAACGCCGCGGCCCGCCCGGTCATCCTCAACCGCCCTTTCCGTAATGTGGGCGAGATCGGGGTCGTCTTCCGCGATACCCCCTGGCGCACGCTCGATCTGCTCTCCGAAAAAAGCGCCGATGCCGGTTTGCTCGAAATTTTCACCGTGGGCGAGAGTGCAGCTACTACCGTCGCGGGAAGGGTCAATCTCAATTCCGCAGGCCGTCCCGTGCTGGAAGCGCTGCTGACCGGAGCGGATCTCAACCAGGCTTCCACCCCCACCACCATTTCATCGGCCTCGGCGGTCAGCCTGGCCACCGATATCCTCAGTCGCCGCGCCACCAACGGCCCCATCGAAAACCTCTCCCAACTCCCCGCTCTCTTCCCGCAGACCAACAGCGTCTCCACCGCCTATCCCGCGACCAAAACGCAGCGCGAGGGCGCCGTCCGCGCCTTGGCTGGGGTCGGCTCGACCCGCACGTGGAACCTCTTCATCGATGTCATCGCGCAGAGCGGACGCCTTTCGGCCAATGCCACAGACCTCGGCTCAGATTTTATCGTTCAGGGCCAGAAACGTTTCTGGTTGAACGTCTCCCTCGACCGCCTGACTGGGGAGGTCGTCGCCAGCCAGATCGAGCCTTATGATCAATAGCAGAAACACCCTCCCCTTCCTCCTCGCAATCCTCTGCTGCTCAGGCACGACCCTCGCCGCCCCCGGAGACCAGGCCGAGAAACCAACTGCCCCGTTCATCGAAACGGGCAATGCGCCAGTCACGATCACGAGGGTTTTTGAATACCCCACCAAATTCCCCGATGCCTCCAAGCCAGATTTCGCACCACTCCCGCCCGGCATCGGCCAGGCGCAGATCACCAAAACGGTGACCGAGATCAACGGCCCCGTCAAACGTGTGCTGACCTATCGCGGCACCTCGACCTCCCCCTCCGAATTCTGGGTGGCGGACGGCACGCTCATCGGCCCGCATCCCCGCGATCCGGCCGAGGTTGTCGTGGCGGGCGCGGCCATGGACGAGAACATCGGTGACCTGCGCCAGCGCTTCCCTGATGCCAGTTGGGCCGCAGAAATAAATTTCGTCAAATGGGAGGCCGCCGACGGGGAAAAATGCCGCGTCCACACCACAAACCTCCCCCCGGCCACAAGCTCGATCGCCATCAACCCGGTCTCCGGCGTGGTCACCGCATGGATCTCGGAAAATTCACGCCGTCCTGTCAAAATCAAGGCCGCCGATAAAACGATCCACTTCACCTATGCGGCCGGCCCCGCGCAACCCGTGGCCCTGCCCCAAAAATATGCCGAGTTTCTCGCCATGCTGAAACTTGGGGCCACGGGCCGCGCACGCTAGGCCAATCTAAAATAGCAGTCAGCCAAACGAATATGAATACCCAAACCGACCTCCACGCCTTCCTGAAGAGCCACCTGCTCGAAAACATCATGCCCTTCTGGATGCGGCATGCTGTCGATCACACGAACGGCGGTCTCTTCACCTGCATCTCCGACGACGGCACATTACAAAGCCGGGACAAATATCTCTGGTCGCAGACGCGGGCGCTGTGGACGTTTTCCGCCCTGTATAGGCGGGTGGGCGCGTCGGGCGAGTGGCTGGCCGTCGCGGATGGACTCTTTGATTTTCTCAGCGCCCATGGCCGCGACGCGCAGGGCCACTGGGTGTTCGCCACCGACGAATTCGGAGTTACGACGCGGGGAGCCGAGAGCATATACACGGACGCCTTCGCGATTCTCGGACTGGTCGAATATTTTCATGCCACCGGCAAACAAGAGGCGCTCGATCTCGCCACGGAAACTTATCGCAATGTGAGCTTGCGCTTGGAGCAGCCGGGTTCGTATCCGACCGCCCCCTATCCGACGCCGGATGGCATGATCGCCCACGGCGAGGCCATGATTTTTTCGCTGGCCTTCTGCAATCTTGGCCGGGCCGCGAGCGACGACGGAATCCTTTCCCACGGCCGCAAGCTCGGCGGCATCGTGCTGGATCATTTTGTCCGCGCGGACCGCTGCGTCATTCTCGAATACATCAACTGCGATTTCACTACGGTGGAAACGCCGGAGGGCCGGGCAATGGTGCCAGGGCACGGGATCGAATCCGCCTACTTCCAGCTCTTCAACTTCGCCGGCACCGGCCAGTCCGATTATCTGGACCGTGCCTGCGAAGTGATCCGCTGGTGTCTGGAGCGCGGATGGGATGACGAGTTCGGTGGACTGTTTCTCGGTATCGACGCCGACGGCAGAGAACCGGTCTTCTGGAAAAATGCGGACATGAAGCTGTGGTGGCCCCACACGGAAGCCTTGCCAGCCTGTCTGATGGCCTACGAACACACCGGAGCAAATTGGTGCCTCGAGTGGTATGCCCGTATTCACGACTGGGCGTTCGCCCATTTTCCAGTGCGCGACCACGGAGAGTGGACGCAACGACTGGACCGTCAGGGCCGAAAGATGGACACGGTGGTCGCGCTGCCGGTGAAAGACCCGTTCCATCTTCCACGGGGTTTGATCTTTGCCATGGAAAGCTTGGAGCGAATGAACGACCGCCAGCTTTCTGCAAAGATTCCGCTCAATCCGTAAACCAAAAAGGGAAAATGGGAATTAACCACAGAGAGCACGGAGAGCACGGAGGAAGGAAAAGATTTTGGGTGAGCCCTCCCCTTGGTTTGTGTGATTTCGCAACCCTCTGTTGGTTGCACTCCGTGTTCACCGTGGTTCACTTCGGTTTTTACCAACGCACCGATTCAAAATTTCACGTCTTTTGTCGAGGCGGGAAAATCATCAGTGCGGAACGGTGAGGCGGGCAGGCCGGCGCCGTTGAAAAAGTTGCAAGTCGGGTTGTGAGCCCAAGCATAGCGAACGGCAGTGGGCTGCGGGACTTTGTCTGACCAGACGACGACGGATTCGCCTTCGATCTTGGCATCGGCCCAAACCCATTTCCGGTCTTCGCCGCAGATCGCAAAACCTTCGAGTTCTCCACCCGGGCTATTGCGGACGAGCGGGGCGGTTTCTGAAGTGCTTGTTTTGAGATCGTATGTGGCGGGTAGCGGTTTCGCGGCGAGGCCACCATCGGTGTGGATGAAGTTGAGGTGAGCGCGACCGTTTTCGATTTTCATGGACTCAAAGACCGGGCCGGAGAACGGGATCTTTTTGCCATGGACGTTTGCGAGGGCGATGCGTGCGAGGCGCTCTCCGGCGTCTTTTTTGTTGCGGGGGTGGATGTCCTTGGCTTCACCGATGTCGATGAGCACGGCCTGCCCGGTATTTGGCAGCTTGAGGGCGAGCGATTGAGCCTCTCGCAATTCCGCCCGTGCGCTCTCGCCAGGCGCGACGGGCTTATCGGAATAGCTGGCCAACTGGCAGAAGAGAAACGGCATTTCCCCGCGATCCCATCGTTTCCGCCAGTCGTTGATGAGCAGGGGAAATGCGGTGCGGTATTGGAACGCACGATTGGCATTGGCCTCGCCCTGATACCAAATCACGCCGCTAATGGCATAGGGGATGATCGGGTGGATCATGCCATTGAAAAGATTGGCCGGGGTTTGTTGTGGGGCGGGAGGTTTGGCTGGCGGCTTGGGGAGTGACGCCACCTGTGCAGCGTTCAGGTCGGGCAACGCAAACTCGGCCTTGGCGAGCCAGAGTCCGGCCAGAGAAAGCGTTCCCGCCTTCGGGTCTTTGCGGAACTGCACGGGCCCCGTCGGTGAGAAAACCCGCACAGCCAGCGTGTGGTTTCCGGCGGTCACCAGCAGGCCGGGCACGTTGCAGCGGACCGGCAGTCCCGAGGTTGCCATCGGTTCCGTCGGAACCAGCTTTCCATCCCAGTAGAAGGTGACCATTCCGGCCATCGCATCGAGGTCGATGCGGAGCGGTTGCCCAGCCGCGGCAGCGGCAATCGGAATTTCTTTCCGCAACCAGAACACCCCGGCGGAGGGAAGTCCGTCGCCGGAAACCACGCCCGGCACTTTCACCGTGATCCAACCGTCAGCGGGCACACCGCTTCCCGAAAAAGTCATCGCGTCTGCGGACGGCTTGTCCTGACGGTTGTTCTTCACGATCCATTCCTGCAACGCGGTCGCATAGGCCGCCTCGGCGGCGGGATACTCATTGATTCGCGTGCGGATACCTTCAACGGCGACTTTCAGATCCGGATCGCTCGCGAGGGCTTCGCTGCTCGTCCACGATTCCGATGGGGTTCCGCCAACGCTGCTGTTGATGATCCCGACCGGGATCTGAAGTTCCCGCATCAGGGACTTGGCAAAATGGTAGGCAACCGCGCTAAATTCGCCGACCGTTTCCGGGCTTGCCGTCACCCATTTTCCTTTGCAGTTGTCCTGCGGATCGTCGCCGGATAGACCTCCCACAGTGAATTGTCGAAGGAGGGGATTCGCCGGGAGAGCGATCTCCTGATCGGATCCTGTGGTTGGCTTCAAGGCCATCGCCATGTTGGATTGACCGGAGGCGACCCAGACCTCACCGACCAGAACATCGGTAATGGAAACACGATTCTTCCCCTGGGCGATCAGTTCATGCGGGCCGGGCTTCGAGGCGCTGAGGTTTAATTCTCCCCGCCACTTTCCATCGGTGCCCGCCGTTGCCTGAAACGATTGTCCATCGCAACTCACCGTCACTCCCTCACCAGGATCGGCCTTGCCCCACACCGGAACACGGTCGGATTTTTCCAGCACCATGTGGTCGGAAAAAATTGCGGGCAGTTTGACATCGGCGGACACCGGGGACAAGCCAACCATAACTACTGGCAGGATGAGACAGTTCGGAAGAATCGGAAGATGGGATAAAATCATGGATGGTTTGATCCGGGATATATTTTGGGCAAAATTAACGAAGTTTGTTTATTATCCCATGATATGCATTTTTTACTGATCTTTCCAGAGATAAATTTCCGAACCAGGGGCAGAGACATTTCACCTGAAAAGCCTTCATGCGCCTTGTGTCTTGGACGAGTAAAAATAGGTATTAAGCCCAAGAACAAAATAAGGTTACTCATCTTGTATAACGCCACCTGGCACAATGCCAAACATTTGAATCAGCCATCTCTGCTTCGCCCTCAACTCCCTCATGGGTGACCTCAGGACCGTCGCCTCTCAATGTGCTTTCCGGAAACAAACCTTGGCAGATGCTCTACGAAGTGCCGTCTACAAGCCTCTCAACGAGGGTCTCAATGATTGATCTTTCGCTTCAATCGGACTGATCCGCTCAAGAGGAACCCTTTGATCAGTTGGCTCAATAGTCAGCAAATATTGAATCCAGAATCGATGCCATGCTCACCAAATCACAAGAGCTTGGATTTTATGTATGCTCCTTTGTATTTGGCCGGTTTTTTCCGTTTTTCTCCGCGCAATTCAGGTAATGGTCCATGACGTCGTCGGGGAGGGTGCGCCAGAGCAGGAATTCCTTTCGCATGGATTCCAGGAAACCCGGCAAGGCGCGCTGCCAGGCCGCAGGCGGTCCGGAAACGCAGGACGCGGCCACGGTGACTTCCGCGACGTCTTCGATGTCCGAGGGCCGCGCCTCAATCTCGAAATTCTGGCTGATCCCTTGGTCGAAAGGTTGCAGCCAAATTTTGGAACGGAGGAGGCCGCGGGCGGCCTCCGGCTCGAAGGTGGCAATGGCGTCCGACGCGGCAAAGGTCCCAATGGTGCGGTCCGCGTGGCTGTCGAGGTATTCTTTGATAAATGTGAAAACGCCGCCGATCTGGTCCGCAGAAATAGTGAAGGGGAAAACCATCCGCACCACACCATTTTCCGGGGTTGGAATTTTCCAGCGCTTTCTGGTTTCGGCGGTGGCTTTCTGGGCGGCTTTGAGGGCCGGATAGACGGTGGACACCATCACCACCGCGATGACCAGCAGGATCGTGTTGATCGCGGTGGAGGAGGAATAGTTGACCTTGGGAGCCGCCAGGAGCCCCATCGAGGCCAGCGCTTCAAGGGCGAGCGCGGCACCCTGCCCAAGCAAGTATCCGCCAAACCCACCGAGGATCGCGTAGATGCCAGCCTCGACGAAAAACAACATCGCAATGTTGCGCGGCGTAAGCCCCAGCGCGGAGAAGGTGTAGATTTCCTTTTCGCGATCAATGATCGAACCCAGCATCGTTGAGAAGACGATCAAGCCGCCCACCAGGAGCGGAATGAAAACGTCTCCGAGGCCGGCGACGCCGATCTGGTCGCCGAATCGCAGCCAGCGCCGCTCACCATTTGTTTGCGCATAGATGCTGGCGTCGCTGAGGGTGGCCAGTTCGCGCGCCAGGCGTTCCAGCGCGCCGGAGTCCTTGCCGAAGATCGAGAGAGCGCGAAGGGGGATGTCCATTTCGCGGGCCAAAGGGGCCCCCAGGAGAACGACCGACTCGGCCCCGACTGGTTCAAAGGCATCGGGTTCCAGCTTGGCCAGGGCTCCTTCCAATTCGCCGCCTGAACTACCATGAGCGGACCCCGCCGCCTCGACCTGGCCCATGGCTAGCTGGGTCGACCGGAAATTAATTGGCAGGACGGGAGCACCATCGATCTGGCGAACCGCTTGGAGTTTTACAGGGTCGAAGACGCCCAGAACGGTCACGGCGCGCCCGAACAAGCGCACCGTTCCGCCCGCTTCCACGCCCAACTGCTTGGCGAGGCCCGGCGAAAGCAGGATGCCGCCGCCTGCAAAAAATTGTCCGGCCTGGGTGTCGTCAATTCCAAGGGCGGCACGAAGTTCCGGGAACTGCGCGCACTCAACCGCGTCGAGGCCAAGCACCGCGCTGGCTTCGGCGAAATTATTGGACACCTCCGAGTCCGCCCGAAGGGTGATCGCCAGTTGCTCTCCGAGCGCAGTCGCCAGTTCCTGCGCCTGCCAATAGCGCGGGGCCGTTTGCGCCGTTTCTTTGGCCAACGAATCCACGCGATCGGCGAAGCCGCGCGAAAGCGGTTTCCAAACCCGGTCGCGCACCAGCACCAAATCCCCCGGCTGGGTCGCCGTGCCCAGAACCGTTTTCGTCACTCCCTTTTCGGATTGGAACGAAACGAACGACAAAATGGTGAAAGTGAGCAGCAGGACGGTGATGATCGTGAGGGCGGTCCGCGCCGGACGCCGCCTCATGGTCGAGATCGCCAGCGCAAAAGCCGCCCCGACATTTCCGGTGGCGCTCTTGCGCATGGTGTGGGCGGAGATGACAAGCCCCTGCATGCCCTTGACCTCATGGCTGAACTTCGAAGTGATGATCGCGATCACGGCCCCGCTCATGACCATCAGCACGAAGGCCAGCAGGATCACCACCGGGAAGGCGCTGAACGAAAACGCCGGATGCGTAAAATACAGCGCCAGAAAACTCGCCAGGAAAACTGCCGCGAAGGTTCCAACCTGCCAATAGATATTCCGGCTCGGAAAAATCAGAGCCTGCACCGCCATGGCGAACGGCACCGCCAGGATCAGCAGCAGGGTGATGGCGCTCAGCATGTCGCTAATGGTTTCCTTCACGGGGCGATACACCCGGCGCTCGAGGGCTGCCGCCCGCCCGTCCGCCCGAGTCGCGGCGTCGGGATCGCGGGCGAGGTCCGCCGCTCCCGCCACCGCCAGCTGCCCTGCGGCCGCGAAATGAAGTTCCTCGAGCGAGTCGAGAATGATGTTGCGTTTGCGCAAACCCTCGAGGCGCGATTCGTTGAGGGCGTTCATGCCGTCCGCCATGTCGCGTTCGAGGTCCCAGATCTTGCTCGCGCCGGCTTCCCCCGCCGAAATCATCCGCTCCGGTGCGTCCAGGTAAAGCGACACGCCATCGCTCGATCCCGTGTCGCGATACAGCAACCGGGCCGGTTGGTCTGGGCGGACCATATAGGAGCCAATCCCGGTCGCCGGGTCGTATCGGAAATTCAGGTTCGGAAACGCATTTTCCGACAGGCCGCTCAAAAGCGAAAATCCACTAGACTCGAAGAGCCCCACGAATGGCAGTTCCTCGCCCAGCAGCACACCCTTGGCTCCCGAAAACAGCGCCAGAATGCTGTAGTATCCCGCGTTGGCCTTGGGCTGAAAAAATGCCGGACTCGTCCAACCGGCCTCGACGGAGCCGCGTCCGCCCGACGGGCGAAGCGACGAGATCGCCTCGATTTTTCCGGCACGGTCGAACAAGGCCGCCTCAATCACCAAGCGGTCCATCGCAAGCGCCTCATCCATCACCACCGCCTCCTCGCCCAAGATCGACATTAGGGGAAAAATCCCGTTCCCGTCCGAGCGGGTCACATAGCGCGGGGTGGTCGCGGTGGGTGCGTTCGCGCGCTGCATAATCTGCACGATGGCGCCACGCTCGATGTCGCTCGGAGCCGTTTCTCCAAAGCCAATACTTTTGACAAAATGCCCATCCGCCTTGTTCCCGAGCCATTGGTAGTCTTCCAGATACACCTTGGTTTGCTGGAGCAACCGGTCCGGCGCGGAGGCTTCGGGGGCGTCCAGCATCGCCCGGAAGTAAGGAGTCAGGGCCCTGCCCTGAGCGAAAAGAGCCGCTTCCCGTTCCGGACTCCATGTTACGCTAGGCATTCCGTCCTGCGCCGCCCGATCCTGTTCCGTGACCGCGGTCAACGCGGGAATCCCGAAGGTAGGCGAGAAGGCGTTGCCCTCGACGGTTTGCCACAACAGCGAGGCAAGGGCAGAAGCCTGCCGCCGGAACCAAACCGGCTGGGCGGCGTCCGCCGAGGCGGGGATTTTTTCGAGAAACTCGCCAAGAGAAGATCGGATCCGCCCCGGTTGGAGGAAAAACCAGCGGTCGTTGCCCGAGGAGAAACGCAGGGCGAGATGGAGCACCGGAACGGAACCCGACAATCGGTTGGTGAGGGCCACGGCACCCTGCAAGCCGGCCTCAATGCGATCTAATTCGGCCAGCCGAGCCTGGGCCGACGCGACCAGGCCGCTGCGCGCCTCTTCCCAAAGCCCGGCGTGGGCGGCGTCGATCTCGTGCCGGTCACGCACAGCCTCCCGCATCGCCTGCCAGCCGGAACGCAACGCGGTGAGCGACTCGATCTCGCGGTTCAATTCGTCGGCAGACGGGCCGTCCGTGCGCTTCGTGCGGGCCGCAGAGCGGAGGGCTCCAATGCGTTCCTGGTATTCGTCGTAGCGTGTTTTGGCGGAGGCCCGGAGGGTGGACCGGATCCCATCGGCAATGGGATTGTTCCGCGCCAGAATGTCCTTGTGGGAAAGTTCCTCCATGAGCGCCGCCAGGTGGTCCCGCTCGCCCCGCACATAGCCCTCGCGAACCGGCAGCGGGTCGGTGATGCCCGCGGGATTTGCCCGCCTCAGCGCCGCGTAGAATTGACGGGCTCCCTCATTGAAGTTCGCGTGGTTGTCGAAAAACGCGAACAGGACATTGCGCCGGCCCGGAGTGGCTGCCGTATCCCGGGCCATTTGAAGCAGCAGGGCTACATTGCCGGCGCGGTCTGGCGAGGGCGAATTTTCCGGCACTAACCCCGCCGTATCGTAGGGGGCCGACACGATGACAAACTCGTCCTGCGGGCCGAAGCGGGGCTCTGAGCCTGGCACCCAGAAGAAAATATTCCTGCCCTCGCGCTCGGTCCAGCGGACATCGGCCTGGAGTTCCGCCTCAACTCCGTCCGCCGCGAGCAAGCCGCCGGCTTGCTCCCGCGAAATGTAAAAGCGAGGCAGGTCGGCACTCACGTAAGTCGCCTTATCCGTCGCCCAGCGGCGGTCCGGATCCGAGTCGCCGACGAAAATCACCGCCTGAACTCCTGCAGCGAATGCCCTTCTCGCCACCCCATCGCTCGCCAGATCGACCACGGCAATCGCACCGGCAAGATCTCTCCCAGTCGGCACAGACCCGTCGCCCAGAAGAACCAACGGCCCGCGCAACCCGCTCGCGTTGGAGGGCTGGAGTCCGTTGGCCCGGAGCGGTTTCAGTTGCAATTCCGCTCCCCCGAACCGCAGCCGGCAGTCCGTCGCGGTTTCTTGGGGAAACCAGAACCGCTGCACGAACGCCTCGCCGCCAAGCCCCTTCAGTTGTCCAAGAATGTGGTCACCCGCCTTCCAACCCGCCTCCGTGCCCGCCAGCCGGTTCGGCGCACTCAGCAAAGCCGTCATGTCCGCGCGGGAATCTTGTGCGCAGAGTGGCAAAACTCCTCCCCAGGCCATCGAAAAGAGGGCCGTCAGCACAAGCGCTATTCGTGGACGGGGGATAAAAAATCGGATGGACACTTTCATTTCTCCTCGATTCCCGCAAGTCGGACGGTGATCTCGCTCCGGTTCTGAATTTTATCGATCAGGCCGTCCCGGATCCAAAAAATGCGGTCGCACTGGTCGATCATTCGATAGTCGTGGGTGGCGCAAATGATCGTGACGCCGCCGTCCTTGTTGAGCGCAACGAGCAGATCGATGATGTCCTGGCCAGTTTTGTGGTCGAGGTTGGCGGTCGGTTCGTCGCAAAGGAGGATGCGCGGATCATTAGCCAGCGAGCGGGCAATGGCGACGCGCTGCTGCTGGCCGCCGGAAAGTTGCTTCGGGGTGTGGTCCCAGCGATCCTTCAGGCCCACGCGTTCCAGCAAGGACATGCCCTTGACCCGCGCGTCGTCTTCGAGCACCCCCGCGAAACGCATCGACACCATCACGTTCTCCAAAGCGGTCAGAGCCGGCACAAGATTGTAGCTCTGGAAAATGTATCCAATCTTCTTGCAGCGGATATAGGCCAATTCGTCACGATTAAGCTGCGCGACATCCACCTCGTCAACCAGAACCCGGCCCGAACTCGGCGTGATCAAGGCACCGATCACATTGAAAAACGTTGATTTGCCGCTACCTGACGGTCCCATCACCGCCACGAATTCCCCCCGGCGGATCTCACAAGTGACGCCTTGCAGCGCACGAGTCGCCACCTCTCCCTTGCGATACTCTTTGACCACATCGCGCGTGCGAATAAGCACCGGAGAACGCCGTGCGACCGACCGCGAAGTGGATGAAGGGGATTTCGTTTCCATAGTCATTAATCAACCCGCATTGCCTCCAGCGGTGCCATGCGCGAGGCCACCATCGCGGGATAAATCGCCGCCACTCCGGAAAGGATCAGCCCGGCCGCCAGTCCGAGGTCGGCGACCTCCGCCAGGCCGCCAAACGGAAACGCACGCAGGAGCCGATCGCCGTGGATCCACAATCCCGGCAAGACGGCGAAGAGCACCGCCCCGGCGATGCCGAGCGCGCCGCCCAGCAGCCCCATCGCAAGGGACTCGAAAATGAACAGGAAACCGATGGTCTCGTTGCGTGCGCCAAGGCATTTCATCGTTGCAATTTCTTTAAACCGTTCCAGCACGCTCATGAGCATCGCATTGGCAATGCCCACCACGCAGACCAAAAAGGAAACCCCGATAAGCCATCCCGTTCTGGTGTCGATCCCCGCTTGCGTTCCGTAGCGGGTGGACAGGCTTTTCCCGGCCTCGAAAGCCTCCCGGCGACGTTGAAATTGTTCCCCGACGTCCGAAAACTCCTTCTCGTTGAAACCGGCGGATTTCTCGCCCAGCCGCTCCTTGATCCAGCGCAGCCGCTGAGGCGAACCGGCCGAAGATTCCAATACCCGGGCCGGACTGAAATCCTCCTGAAACTCCGCATTCCACCCGGCGCGGATGGCGGGTTCCCGAGTCCACGCCAGCGCTACAGCGAGTTGTGCTTCAAACACAGCCTCACGCGCGATGGCCCGTCGCTCATCCGGGGAAAACGCGAGCCCGTTGGCCTCGACATCGGCGAAAATTCGTTCGGACTCGCCAGACGCCGCCGCTTCGATCAGCGCCTGCTCCGGCTTGCGCGGGGCAAAGTTTTGCGCAAGCGCCTCAAGGCGTCGGTTGCGCCCGGCGGTCATTTCCCCGAGCCATGCGCGAAAGCCCAGCCAGCCGTCCAGGAGGGCATTGAGACGCTCCGTTGGGATGGGCAGTTTTGCCGATGGCATGCCGGCCAGACGGGTGGCAAAACGCTTCCGGTTCTTGGGCTCTGCCAGCCAGTCCAACAACTCGATGCCCGAGCGATTCTCCGCAAGGAGCACGCGGCTGCCGGGCGGTAGGGTTTCAAACCAGTTCATAACTTGTCTGGCTTCGGCGGCCTGGAGCCGGAAAGCTCCGGCGGACTCCCCGCCGCCCCATTCCTGCAAGTTGGCCGCCGTGGCCGCATCGTCCGGCGCGGAGGCCATCCAATCCAACGCAGCCGCCGGCCCGCTCCAAGCTTGAAGCGCGGTCAGAAAGCGCGAGTATGCAGAGAAATCGCGGGTCTCACGCACGGCCTCGTCGCGCGCGGCGAGACCCAGCCGCGCCGCAGTCAGGGTGCTGGCCAGAAAAGCGATAGCCAGCGCGATGATGGCCACCGTCACGAACGAACGGAGCAGGCGATGGGCGATGCTCAAGCGGCAGATGCGCAGAAGTTTTCCCAGCGGTAGGCGAGTTTGTTCGCGAATTTCCAGCATATCAGAATAGCAGGTTTGTTGCGGGTGCCTGACGCCCGGTGACCAGGAAATAAACCGCGCCGGCCAGCACCCACGCGAAGACCCAGAACAACTGGCCCAAGATTACCCCAAAGAAAAATGGCTTCGACTTCAGGTAGAAATTGCCGCCCGCCAGCTTGATGATCGCCACCTTGATCAGCCATCCGACCAAGAACGAAACGTAAAGTCGCGACATCAGCCAAGTATTGAAAAACAACAGCGGTAGCGGATGAAATGGCCACCAGGCAAACCGCAAACGCAAACCTGCAAAAAGGAAAACGAACGCCGCCCCGCCGAGAAAATACCCCCAGAATTTGGGAACCGGCTGGATCGCCCCACCCGAATCCGCGCCAGCCGAAGACAGCCGCTCGATCCGTGCCCCGGCGTCCTCCAGGCTGCCCCGGAGCCCGGAACGAAAGGTCGATTCGCGCTGCGCCCCGTCGGCGTAGTTGGTCCAGAGCGTGGCGACCACGGACGCCGCCACTGCCGCCACACACGCGGCTGCGATGAGCGCGACGAGCCGCCGGGGTGGCACCGTGCCGCCCACTTGCGCGACGGTAGTCGTCTGCGCAGCCGGGCTATAGGTCATGCTTTTGCCTAGGATAACCGAAAGCACGGCCAGCACCGCGATCCCTTGGGCCGAGGCGGCCGCGTTTCCCAAAAAATGCAGAGGCAGCAACGTGCTCATTCCGCCAAAATTCACCAGCCACGGGATGCCAATCTCCGCTGTCACCCGCGCCGCCAGCAGCACGACCAGGGCGAACGTAGCGCAGATCACGACCGCCGCCGGCAGCGGAACGCCGAACGCCGTCAGGACCACGACCAAGAGCACGCACGACGCCAGAAAAATGCGGCATGAGATCACGGCTCCGCGCAGTTCGACTTCCTGCGCTCGCTGGAAAGTCAGCGCCAACCGCAACACCCGCAGGTAATAGGAACGTCCGACAAAAAGCATCATCGCCGCCACGGCCCAATACATCCCGAATTGCGTCACGCCGGTTTCTGTCGGTCCCATTGTCCGCGAGGTGATCAGGAAATGCACCCCCGTCCCCAGCACCATCAGGATCCACCCCGCCCAGCAGGTCAGGGAGATTTCCATGGGCAGCAGCACCACCAGAGCAATAACGAGCGGGTAAAAGAACCCGCGGAAAAGGGAATACGCCTCCTGGCCACAGAAATCCGCCAGAAACGGGAAACTCTTCACCAGATCAAGTTGCGAATAGGAGAGGGGAAACTTGAGGAACAACGGGAACCACGCACTCAGGCCATTGGTGAGCATAATCGCCGAGATGAGCGCAAAACCCGACCAAAATACGCGGTTGTAAAAAATCCCCGGAAAGGGCCGGCCTTTCTCGATCTGCAAAAGCGAACCCACCACCTCCGCGATGGGATAGGACAAGCGCTCGTGCTCCGACCATTGCCGGTGGCACATGGCGACCAGCGAAACCGCCAGTATGATGGCGAGGAAAAACAGCGGCAGCCAGAACGTCAGCGGCCCGACCCAAGCCTCCCAAGGCACCGCTCCGAACGCCAAGTCTCCCTCGGCGCTTCCGATCCCGAAATCGTAATCTTTCGCTTCTTTCGCCGGCAGAAACTTCCCGAATCCGGTCCGCTCAAAAAATCCGGCCCGCTCGAGCAGCGGCGTGTGGAGCGTCGGTGAATTCAGGCTGCCGATCGTGTGCAACAGCATGGGCACGCCGCCGGAAAAGCTCAGCACGCTCGAGAACAGCCACATCGATGCCACCGCGACCATCTCGCGCAGGCCGAAAGACAGAGCGGGCGCGAGACGGCCCACCAACGGGTTCCAAACGAGCGCCAGCATGAAAAGCAAAAAAATGACAATCGGCGGAAGCGCAATGGCCACGATCTGCTCCGCCCCAGGGGGTCGCGTCACCACCCCGCCCCAATGCGCGAACCACGCAATCGCCACGCTGCCCAGAATGCCAACCACCAAGGCCGCCAAAGAACGCGCCGTCATACGACTTTCTCCTCCTGTTGCGGAACCCGCATAACCAGCACGCCGCGCTTCATCATCAATTGAAAAAATGCCAGCAACATCGCCCTCGACTCGAAGAACGACAGCGCATGCTCCCGCCGGTGCCGCTCGACCAGATCGCCCACGGTCGCCTTGCCGTCGCACCACGCGAGAACCTCCCGACCGAGCGCGTCAAGCGCGATTCGTCGATCCCGGGAGATCGGCAGGACGGACCCGATCAGTCCCCGCCAGACGCCAGCCATGGGCACATTCAAATCCATGCCGTCTATTTCGTTAGGGAATTCCTCCACCGCCGCATTTCGAACCGGCACCGACGCCAGTTGGCGGCGGAAAAAATCGAATTCCTCGCTCATCGGCAGCGCACCTCCCCGATGGGCTCGGCCCCGACCTGCTGGCCGCGAATTTTCTGGTCGAACACATAGAGCCGCTCCAGCCCGGATTCCCGCCAGAGCCAGGCCAGGCCAAGCGAACTGCCTCGAAACACGTTCATCAATCCGCCATGCACGGCACGATACGACAAGGCCAGGCCTTTTCCCCACGGTCCTTCGACGCGCAGAAGCGCACGCGGACCCTTCATGCGCGCCAAAAAAGCCTCGTCGCTGTCTCCGGCCAGCAGCACCGGAAGCATCCCATATCGGTGCACGGAAACCCGCTCGCCGCGGCGCCGCGAAAAATGCAACCGCTGCGCCGCCGGCCAGGCCTCGACCGACTCCAGTTCCCACTCTCCCGGCAGCGTGACGTCAATTCCGAATGCCGCCCAGGTCCGCCGCTCGCCGCGATTCTCCTGGTGCGAACGCAGGATCGCTTCGATTCCCGCGTCGCCCGCATCTTCCCGCGCATGGCCGCTGAAAACCAATGTCAGCAAAACCCGCGCCTCCGCGTTGTGCCGGGTAGCCAATAGCGGACCATTCTCCACCGCACAGACGGCCCAATTTTCCACCTCCCAGAACTGCACCTCACCCTCGTGCGGAACCGTGTCCTTCCAAGCTTGGAGACGGTTGCGCAGGTTGGGCGCGCGTTTCAGGGTTTTCCAATGCACCTGCAACGTCTCGCCTCGCGGGTCGCTCAGCAGAAGCCGTCCATCCCGCGGCTGCGTGCCATATCCGATCACTTCCCAAGCGTCGGGAATTTCCACGCACAGATGATGCCAGCCCAAGCGGTTTGCACTCATCCCTCCATCCCTCCGGTTTCTATCGTCAAGGCGTCGGCATTTTCCAAGCGTTCGATCCCGCCATCTTTGATCCAGACAATGCGGTCGGAGGCCTTGAGCATCTTGTGGTCATGCGTGGCCGTCACTACCGTCACTCCGAGTTTCCGGCAAAGATCCCGAAGCAGGTTGATGACCTCCTCACCGGTGCGCAGGTCGAGGTTGGCGGTCGGTTCGTCGGCAAGGACAATGGTGGGAGTGTTCACCAGCGCCCGGGCGATGGCAACCCGCTGCTGCTGGCCGCCCGAGAGCTCGTCGGGGCGATGATCCATCCGGTGCCCCAAGCCGACTTGCTCGAGCCGCTCCGTGGCGAGATTCCCGGCCTCCCCGTCGGACTTCCCGGCGAACAGGGCTGGCAACGCGACGTTCTCCCGCGCACTCATCGAGGAAATCAAATTGAAGGACTGAAAAATATAGCCAATGTGCCGACCGCGGAAAAACGCCAGTTGGCCGTCCGTCAGGGAATCCAGCTTCACCCCCCCAATGGTCACCGAACCCTCCGTGCAACGGTCGAGCCCGCCAATCATATTGAACAACGTGCTCTTCCCGGACCCGGATGGGCCCATGATGGACAAATACTCGCCGCCGACAATGTCCAGCGAAACCTCACGCAATGCGGCCACCCGGTTTGGCTCGTGGCCATACCATTTGGAAACATTTTCGAGGCCGATAATTGTCATCGTTTCAATACGGCAATTCGGACACGCTCCGGGTGAGAAATTTGACGCCAATGCAGAACAGCGAAATCAATCCGAACCCGCAAAAGTAGCCGGCCGAAATCACCGGCGTGAACTTTCGCCAGTCTTTGCCGATGCGCCGCTCGAAGACGAACCGCCCCAGCATCGCCCCCAAAAACATCGGCACCAGCGTGTGCGGCATGGTCTGGTTCAATCCCTGCACCGCACCATAAAGCAGCATCACCGGCGCGCCCAGGACGCTGAGCACTCCATACAGCCCCAGTCCAGAACCAAGGCCAATCGCGACCAGCCACGGCTTGAACGCTTCATGAAACTGGGAGTATCCGTCCGCCGTCGAGGAGTAGAGCAGCACCTGGTTTTTGGCCTGCAACTCCCACATTTTTTCCGCATAGGGATAGCTCGACGAGGGGATCTCGCCCATCGACCAAATGAATTGCGCGAAGAAGATAGAGATCACGAT
>Ga0114963_10000407_pt1 | contig 28959 bp, 23 predicted proteins | sample C_131016_EF_Meta_FD_87019 | JGI IMG/M metagenome (GOLD analysis project Ga0114963, IMG submission 87019) | Freshwater microbial communities from Lake Croche, Canada to study carbon cycling - C_131016_EF_MetaG | ecosystem: Environmental > Aquatic > Freshwater > Lake | place: Lake Croche, Canada... | reverse complement strand
TTCCTGGTTTATTTCATCAAATGTTACATCAAATACTGCTAACTGGAATGTTTCATATTCCGTATTAACAGCTAATAGTGCTTCTTGGTTCGAACCAACTAACGTTACAAGTAATACTGCTAACTGGAATGCTTCTTATTCCGTATTAACAGCTAATTCAGCTTCCTGGTTTATTTCATCAAATGTTACATCAAATACTGCTAACTGGAATGTTTCATATTCCGTATTAACAGCTAATAGTGCTTCTTGGTTCGAACCAACTAACGTTACATCAAATACTGCTAACTGGAATGTTTCATATTCCGTATTAACAGCTAATAGTGCTTCTTGGTTCGAACCAACTAACGTTACATCAAATACAGCTAACTGGAATGTTTCTTATTCAGTTCTAACAGCTAACAGTGCTTCCTGGTTTATTTCATCAAATGTTACATCAAATACTGCTAACTGGAACATAGCTTATAATACAGCAACAGCATTAACTGGAAGCAACGTTATTGTTGCCGGACTAAGTTCTACAGGAGGAGTTTACGCATCAAACGGTTTATATTCCCTTAGTTCTTTTAACGGTACATATAGTGATGGTATCGTTGCTGATTATGTGACCGGCAGAGGTAGAATAAGTGTCGGAGCAGCTGACGATTTAGCTCTTTATACTGGTGGTGTTGCTAATACAAATACAGTTTATGTATCCTCCAACGGTAATGTTGGCATAGGCACCACAACCCCTGGTAGTAAATTAACTGTCGTTGGTGATATCAGTGCTACGGGTTCAGTATATGGAATCAACCAGCCAGTAACAAATGTTCTGTTAGCAGATAATAGCACAACAATTACAACCTCAGAAATTAACTCCTTCGGTTCTGGGGTGACAAATACATTATTAGCTAATAGTTTATATAATATTGAGTATGGCGCTATAATTAACAACTTTTCAGGTAGTAATAAACAATATACTTTTGCCTTGTCAGGAACCGATACGTTTACAGTATTAGGAGATATACGTGCTATATATTGGGATGAAGGAGGAAATTTAGGAGCCCTTCTCAGTGTCGGTACTACAAGCAACCGTATAGCACTACCACAGTCACAGAACATTGGCACTGGCAGAACAGCACACTCTACGATTAACTGTCTCGTTTCGACAGCTAATACTGTAAATGTAGCATTAGGAGTTACTAGTATTAATACTGATACACGTCAAGTAATAAAAGTCGGCAGCTATAGAAGAATAACAAAGATATCCTAAACTTTAGTTCATAGTAAAAATTATTTGTTGACTTTGTGTCAAGGTATAGGAATATAAACGTCGATGAATACATACAACACGTACATTAAGCCTATTACGGCTATCACCGTCTTGGGTTTTAGATAATAATTATTACGTATGGCAACCACCTATTCCGCGTCCAAATGACAATAATGCGTATGTTTGGGATGAACCTACAACTAACTGGATTCAAATACCAGTAACAACTTAATTAGGTTGTCTTTTTATAGTAAGTATTAAATATATACGTGCGCAGTTATACCGTATATCTTACTAGTAATCAAGCATCTGAGGGTCCAGGTGTAATAGATCATTGGACATTTTATGATTTGGTTTCAGGTTATAATGTGTATTATCCTACAACAGCCAACGGGGATGCTTTTAGTTATACCTCATCTCCTACAGTAACAGCTTATGATGGTAACTTTATACCGTGGAAGTATGTGGTGCAAAATTTTACTACAGATATTCAAGTAGGGCCACTAAAAGGACCTTATAGAATTACATTTGATCCATCAGGTCTTGATTTTAGTCAGTTTCCTATTCTAAAAATTGTGTATGATTTCGGTGACGGTACATTACAGACTGTAAATCGTAATATTGTACCAAATGTACCCGTAGATAACGCGCTTTATTCATCACTTTCTACCGGTAGCCCAACATTAATTCCGGTGACACATGATTATTACCCTAAAGATGGTAATATACCCACATATTATAATCCAACTGTCACTGTCTTTAACGGTAGTTTAGTTAGAAATACTTTTAATATAGCTATTACTTCCTCGCCTATATCAATTTATGATCTAGGTGATATTCATTTATTAGATAATGTACAACATGCTAATACTTTCGATATTCAGAATACTTTTGAAGTTAAATCACCAAATTATCTTACAGTAACACGGTCACTCAGTACTGTAGATGCTTTAATCAATACACCTCCTCTCATTGATCCGACATCAATAGACGGTCTAGTTGTTTGGTTAGATGCATCTGATGCACTAACAATTTATAAAGACAGTAATAATAATGTATATAGATGGAAGGATAAAAGCGGATTCAACAATGATTTCTATTCCGGTGATGTGCAACCAACATTCTTATATCCTAGACAAGCTCTTTCATTGAGAAAAAATATTAATATAACAAATAATATATCTCTTTCCGCTAATTCATCACAGTCACTTAATTCTATTATTGACGGTTATACATTCTTAATGGTGCTTAAACCGAATTCCATCAATGGCTCTATTCTTGCTAAAGGTAATAACCTCAATATAAGTTTATCTGCTCCTTATGGTATTAACATAAAACAAGGTAACGGTATAACAAACCTTAATAATATTTCCGAAAATTTAGTTAATTATAATCTGCTTACTGTTACATTATCAGGTGGCAATACTAACGGTAATCTCTATTCAACATTTGACAATACTATACTTCAACGTAAAAACCAAGGATACACATACACAACAAATAATAGTCCAATCTTTATTGGTTATAACCCACAAGATAATAATTCACAGCCACTTATTGGTACAGAAATTTCTGAAATGCTTATATTTAATATACCGCTTTCACAAGAGATGCTTATTATTCTTCAACAATATCTTGTTAAAAAATGGAATTTATCGTTGAAGGTAAATTAATAACTTAAGTATTAATAAAAATGGATATAGTGTCTCTTAGCTCTAACAACTTTATCGGTCTAACAGCTAATTATGGCTATGATAAGGTTACTGATTTTATTCAGGGCTCTTACTATACAGAGCATGGTATTACCTTGCCTTGGTCTCGAGCTCTAGAGATACCACAAGATAGTACTATAAATAACTATTCTAATTTATTTCTCACACAAAATACCCAGCTATCTTCTATTCTTAATATTAATAATCTCAAGCCGCAGACCGGTGATATAACAACATATCTTGCAGCTTATGCACAAAATGGTATAACTGAAATTACAAAATTTCTAGTCACACAAGAACCATCATCTTTAATTTCTACTGCGCAGATATCCTTTTCTGGTATGTACGAACAGATAGATAATAGATACATGTTCACTATTAAATTTTTTAATAGTCAACTATGCTATGTCGAACACGTAAGTATCTATGATACAAGATATCTTACAGCAGATAGTGCAGGTAATTTATATTTTAGCCCTAAACTCGATACCGATTATTTATTAGATCGCTCTCCTCAGCTTTTTTATTATGAATACGATGCATTAAACGACTACATCGTCTTATTTAAGAGTTTTAATGATATACTAAATTATATTGCTTATAGTCCCTCGAGTCCATTAAATGCAAATTTAACATTTGCACCTATTTCTGTTGGTGCATCTGAACCTTATCCTACGGAAGCTGTATTTAAGTGTATACCGCGATCTGAGACACCTAACGACACCATTCTCCTTGATCCATGGGTCGGTTATACAAAGAACTTTAAAACCAATACACAAGATATCGATAAAAATCGATCATACAACCAAATTAATTCGAATTTAATTTTAAATAGTCAATACACCACACTGACGAGTGATAGTATTAATTTTAATGCACTTTCTCTTAAAACTACTAATACACCTGAAAATTATCAATCACGTAATAATCCGTTTCAAGCTAGCAAGTCATTATATTATCAAGAAAATGAAGTTGAATTTCGTGACTATAAAAAATTATTTACAGGATCAAATCAAAAATTAGGTAACGATAATATTACACTTGGTTACGAGTCATATACAACAGATATTGTACTAAAAAGTGATCAAATTTCCTATTTTCATGTACCATATAATCTCTATCCGTATGTAAAAATTAATATTAATGATTCCGGTCTCATACAAGCAGGAGCAATTGCTGGTGATCATCCTATAAAGTCGGATAAAATTTTTAAAAAGCTTGTAAATGCACCTGCAACTTCACCTTTTGGTTCAGTTAGTGAAGAAGCTACAGGAACATTTTTATGTAGTTGGTTATCAGGTAATACAGATGTTAATGCACTTCCTATCTGGGTTGATCGCTATTACCAACCTTCAAAAATTTCATTTTTTGCAGCACTTTCTTCTGCACCCTATAAGGCTATTACATATACCACAGCCTTTAAGGGTATAATAGATAATCTTAATATAGACCCTACAGTAGATATTGTTTTTGATAAGCCATCAGAGCTTGTTTTTGAACCCGGTACATATTACGCCTATCACCACTACGGTCAAAATAATGTTAAGAGTTATATTGGTTCGCTTACCAGTATGCTTGTTGAAAAAGACTTTTTAAACTATTATTATAACAATAATTCTAGCGTTTATCAAACATATAAAGATAACAGAGAGTATATTTTTGATGGTAACAGATATGCAATTACTTCATCACTCTCTTCAATTCAAGATTCTGGTCAATTTACATTGTTATTTGATATGTACAATAATGATTGGTCTAAACCTTTCGGTAATCAGATAATCGGTAATTATAATAATGATGGTTTTGGTATTTTTAATGAGAATATAATTACACCTTATTTGTTTGTTAATACGCTAGCAGGTGTAGATATTTTAAATACAGATTTCGTAAAATTAAATTCCATTATATACCCTGCAACTGCAACAGCAATTATCAGACCACAATATACGGAAAATTATTCAGTTATTTTTAATGACGGGTACTCTCGACAATACTCACGTAGTGGTGTATTGTTAAATCAAACATATTGTTCCTATCTGTCAAATTTTATTTCTTTCAATTATTCTGAAACTACTGCCTATATTCTCTATAAGCGTGGAGCAGGAAATAATGTACTCTCACTCAATCTAGCAAATAACACTGTCATAACTAACATTCTTTCAACAGTAGATACTGTTTACGCACCAGGTGCCGGTAATGATGCACTAAATACTGCCAAAACTGTAGACTATTACCAGGGTAAACTCTATTTTACCCCAGGTACTGTAACAAGAAGAAAGAATAATAATCTTTATTATCTTACTGATAATAATACATCGCTTGTTACGTGGACAAACATTAATTTTTATAACGATAGCAATCCTACAACCGTAAGTACTATTCTAACAACATTTAAGTCTACATCTGGTAGATATATTCAAGACTTCAACATTGATTTTGAAGGTTATTTATGGGTAGTTCTAGATGGTAATACATTCTATAAGTATTCAGCTGAACGGGAGTTTATACTCTCTGGTACATTAACCTCCAATACTCTTATCACTACATCTGTTACCGTTACAGGTAATGGTACACAAACAACATTTTATCTAACCAATAGCAGTACACAAAATCCATACGACTATGTTGTTACAAACAAAATATCTAATGCTAGACTTACGCCGATTTTTGATTATAATATAAGCAACAATAATATAATTTTTACGATACCACCACTAAGTGGTATATTGTATGCCATACAAACTCAAAAAAATATTGATACGTTTAATAATTATGGTATTGACTTTACTTCTGAATTTGTCAATAGTGACTATAATAAAAGAGCAATTTTTTATAGATCTAATAAAGGTTATACTCCGACAACAGGAGAGCAGATTATCTCTTCTACAAATAACTTAACCTCATTTAATGATTATCAATTTGCTGTTTATGATACAACAGGTATACCGGTTTCAAGTTTCATCTACTCTTCTGTAAGCGGAAGACTATTACCTACCGTTAATTGTGATTATTTGAGAGAATATGTTCAAGACAAATATCCAGAAGCTAATTTAAATATAAAATCCGTCATAACAAATGTCTATAACACATCAGATACACAAACAAATGAAATTGTTTTTAATCTTTCAGCTTTAGATCCAGGGTATCATCATTTCGGTGTAAGATTTGACAGTTATCATGGTTATATGTCCTTTTTTGTTAACGGGCAGTTAATAAATGAAGTACAGTTTACACCAAGAAAATATAAATTTAGTAATTTAATTTATCGTCCTTTTCTTATTGGAACATCTTGTTATAATAATTCTATTCCGCTTTATCAATACCTGCAAAAAGATAGATATCTTGTAGAGAATACAAAAATAAAAAATTTTTATCTCTACGATAGACCACTTAATGATTACGATATTATTATGCATGGTCGTAAAGATAGAGATATACAGGATATACATCTTAATCTACCTTGTGGTAAAAGAAATTATACAGAAGAGATAGAAAGATATTTTAAAGCAAATATACCTGGTATTAAATCAACCCTCTTTAATGTTGTAATACGTAATACAGGTATTACTGATCCTAATTTAAAGTTGGCTCTAGAGCAAAGAATTATTACTACTGTTAATGCCTCAGCACCAATTTATTCAAAATTAAATACTATTAAATGGATTAATTAAGATGAATATTCAAGAAATAATAACACAAGAAGGAATTATCTATGATAGATATCTAGATCTACCACTTAATTTACCTTATTCAGATTTTGAATTTATTAAAATAAAACAAAATGATACCGTTACAAATTTTAATATTAATAATGTTATAACAAAACTCTATAGTAATTTTCTTTATCTATATAAATCAGCTCACATAGCATCTAATATAATACCATATGCAGCTATAGCTACTGCGGGTGTCTCGGGTATAAATGGTACAAATATAAACTGGTACAGCAATTTAAAAACAAGTCGGTATAGAAAATTAACTGGCGCAGGTATATACCAATTGGATACAGCTAATACTCTTTCTGTTGTTTATAACAATGCATTAAGCAGTTATTCTATATTTTTATCTAATGGTCCTAATATACAGGTGTTTAATAGTAACAATACCTTTACCAATATAGTAACTGCATTGAGTTCGAATTTTACTTTTGATAATTCAGGAGTACATTGGCAGGGGGTAAGCGATTTTGCTTTTGGTGAAAATAATACACTATATGTTTTAGACGTGAGCGCTAATAGTGTAACAAAATACGATGCATCAGGGTTTTTAATTAACGATAATGTCTTACAAAATACGCTTCTCTATCAAAATAGTATAGGTGGATTTGGTACCTACAACGAAAAATTAAAATTTAATGCTCCTTCTAGTATTCTTTATCATAAATCTGAAATTTATGTTTTAGATTCTGGTAATAGTACAGTTAAAAAATATGACAAAAATTTAAACTGGGTTAGCAATTATCAGCTTTTTAGAGATTTATTATCATCATACCCTGTACAACTAACTGCTGATAATTATGGTAGTATATATTTGCTCACGTTGTCTGGTTTCATTTATAAATACGATGATGAATTTACTACTAAGCAAGTTATTGATATTTCAAATTTAGCAAAAACAGGTGAAACAATTAAGAGATTGTCTTTTTCATTATCTGATTCAAATGTATTTTATATAATAACCAATAAAAACGTTTATAAAAAACTTGTTAATTATCCGGAAGATACGGTTGGGTTTTATCTCTTTAATCGCTTTAATGTTGATACAGATGAAACTATAACTGCTTTTGCTACAATTTCTGCAAATATTAACGGACAACCAAACGATTTAAATTTTATTTTTAGTAATAATAACGGCATGGGTAAGCTTTCTGTTTATCAAGATAATTTAAATGTTTTGAGTATATTAACTGATGATAGCATTGATGTATACTCGCGTGATGAAATCAATATACACCCTGAAGAATATCTTCAAAACTGGGTATTCAATAAAGCAATTTCTAAACTTTTAATCAATCATATGCGTCTTCGTGATAATATTACTAGTAAATTTTTATTTAAAAAAGATGCAGGGACCGGTAGTATATTTTTAAGCGGTAGTAGATATCTTTTACCAGATGAGCTTAATATAGTACAATTTCAACAGGATATATCAAATTATATAGGTATGAATGAAATTTTGCAAAACAATATCATTAATAGACCATTTGAAAAAATTTTTAATATACAAAAAAATCTCTTAAAAATATTAAACACAGAAGTACAAAACTACCTTGATCCTTCATATATTATAACATTAGGATGATTGATATTCGGTGTTTAAACATAAATAATTTCGATGGCTACAGTATCAGTAATTAAATTAAAAGTTCGTAGAGGTACAGATAATCAGCGTAAATTAATTACACTAGATGAGGGTGAGCTCGGATACACTACAGATACAGGACGGGTTTTTATAGGTGACAGTATTACACCCGGTGGTATTCCTGTGTCCTATACATTTGCAGGTTCTGCTGCATTGACTGTTGGTGCTTCAGCACTTGTCACATTAACACTGCCTGCAGCTCTTACAAAAACAGCTTTAGTTTTTGTATCTATACATGATGCTATGGGTGCACCAGGTGTACCTTTTGTTTTAAACGGTATAAACACTTCAACCAATAGTTTTACAATTTCTTCTACAAATATTAATGATCGTAGTATTGTTTCATGGATGATTGTAGAACCAACATCAAAAATAATATATACATATGCCTAATCCTCTTCTCATTACATCTGATACAGTAATAAAGTTAATTATTCGTCGAGGATTAGACGGAGATAGGCAAAATATTACATTATCACAGGGTGAGCTCGGTCTCACCACAGATACTAACCGTGTTTTCGTTGGAGATGGTATAACAAAAGGGGGGGTACGTGTAGGTAATATAAATTTTGGTATTATCGATGGTAAAAATTTATCTGATGCTGCTTCCACTGGTAGTATATCAGGTATTGTTCAAGGGGATATGGTGTATCAGCGTAAAGATGGTAGTGGTAAGATAATTAATGGTCTCTTTGTATATACAAACAAAGAGGGTTGGGTTGCTGTTAACCTACAAATTGGTAGTAGTTTTAGTATAGCTACAGGAGCTTTAGAGTTTAACAGTCAATATCTCACTTTAATTAATACACCCTCAAATCCACTTAATGGAAATTTTGGTATCGGTATAACAAATCCACAAGCTAAGCTACACGTAAGCGGTACCGCTATTATTGATGGTGATACAACAGTTAACGGTAATATTACGTCGTCTAACGCACCGGTTAACAGTACTCATGTGACAAATAAGCAATACGTTGATAGTAAGTTTTTACCTATTTCTGGTGGTACGTTGACGGGTAATGTTTCTGCAAATACCAATAGAATTTACGCAACCAATGCCCCTATTACGAGCTCTGAATTAACAAATAAGCAATATGTTGATAGTGTAGTTGCAAATGCCACTAACGGAGGCGCTACACAAAATTGGGTTCAAACATATTTCGTTCCACTTTCTGGTAATGCTACCATTACAGGTAATATATCTGCAGGTAATAATAAATTTTTTGCTAACGGTATACCTACAGGTAATTCTGAATTAACAAATAAACTTTATGTGGATACAAGATTTACCAATCTTTCATCTGGTGTCAATAAGCAGTATGTTGATAGTAAGTTTTTACCTCTATCTGGTGGTACATTAATAGGTAATGTAAATGCACAGAGTATATATACTTCAAATCTAACACCTATTGACAATTCTGAATTAACAAGTAAACTATATGTCGATACAGCTATCGCTAATGTCCCTGCAGCAGTAAGCAAGCAATACGTTGATAGTAAATTCCTACCACTATCAGGCGGTACATTGACGGGTAATGTAAATGCACAGAGTATATATACTTCAAATCTAACACCTATTAACAATTCTGAATTAACAAGTAAACTATATGTCGATACAGCTATCGCTAGTGTCCCTGCAGCAGTAAGCAAGCAATACGTTGATAGTAAATTCCTACCACTATCAGGCGGTACATTGACGGGTAATGTTTCTGCAAACACCAATCGACTATACGCAAATAATGTTCCTCAAAATAATTTTGAATTAGCTAATAAAGCATATGTTGATAATGCTGTATTAGGCGCCACTAACGGAGGCGCTACACAAAATTGGGTTCAAACAAATTTTGTACCGCTATCAGGCGGAGGCGCTACACAAAATTGGGTTCAAACAAATTTTGTACCGCTATCAGTTATAGTACCGCTATCAGGTACTATAACTGGTCTACTAACAGCTAATAATTGGGTACAAACAAATTTTGTACCGCTATCAGGTAATGCTACTATAACTGGTCCACTAACAGCTAATATCAACACAGCTACACCTGCTGTTCATATTATTCAGCGCGGGACAGGCGATGCATTGAGAGTTGATGATGTATTAAATGATAATACTCCTTTTGTTATTAATGCAAATGGTGACGTGGGTATTGGTGGGGTTGCTGATTCAACGGGGTTAAATAAATTAAACGTCTATGGTACATTAAGTGCACAGAGGGCAAAGAGCTCTTTTGTACCAATAAGTGGTGATGATTTAATTAATTTAGCCTTTTTTACACAATTAACGACACCAATTAAATTTTTATTTGATAATACAAACGGTGTAGATGGTGCCGCTAATGAATTTTTGTTACAAGGGTATACCAATCTTGCAACAGATCCTAATAATTATCGTGTTGATATAACCGGTGTAATACAAGAGCCTGGTAAGGACTATACAATTAATCCCTATAATATACCCTATAAAATTACGTTCACAACACCACCGCCTGCTGGTAGTAAGGTGGTTATTTTAGCATATGTACCAATTACAAGAGATGCAGCAAATGTTATCTTGAATCCTTATAGTGTATATGCTAATCCAGGTGCTTCAACTGCGACAGGAACGAGCGTCGCACTCGGTGCTAACCAAGTACTTGGTAATAAAAATGGTACTACGGTAGCGGGTGTAACGTTAAGCGCTAATACAATTTTAGGTAATAGCGGTAGCGGTCTTACGTCATTAATTTTAGGTACTAATCAAGCAATCGTTAACAATAACGGTAATATACAATCGGTTACTGTAGGTACTAGTAGTAGTTTTATCGGTAATGCAGGATTTGGCTTATCAGCTATATCCCTAACAACAGGCGATAACCTCGTTCTTCAATCAGATGGTTATAATCTAAACTTAGATGTATCACCGTCATTAATTCTTGAACCCGGTACCGGTATAACTCTTACAGTTGATCAACAAACAGGTGGTACTATTATATCTAATACCAATTCCTTAAAATTTGTTGACTATACACAACTTAGGCCTTCTGGTTCTACTAAAACTGCAGTATACCCTACAGCTGACGGTACATTAATAAATATGTATAGTTTACCGTCAACAAATATAGCACAAACAAACAAGCCTGCTGTATCTTTTGAAACGATTTCTGATACAGGCTATACACCTTCTGTTACCCTGTATTGGACAGTTACATCGCTATCACAGTCTCCGGTAACAGTTTTTGCAACAAACAGTTCAGGTAAAACTGGTTCGTATAGTCCTATCACACCAAACAGAGCTATATATTCACAGTATTTAGATGCTAATGGTAGTATTTTATATGTAGGGGGTGATTTTTCAAAAATAGGTAGTACTGTAAGAAATAAATTCGCTGTCATTGATCTCAAAGGTGGAGCATATCCGAGCTCAAACCGGGGGTTAGGTACATTAGGTGCACTTTCATCGGTTCCTGGAACCAGTACGGGTACGTATATTCTTAATACAAATGGATTTAATAATACCGTTTGGGCCATACAGCAGTTTGTATATGGTTCAAAGACATATCTATGTATTGGTGGAGAGTTTACACATCCTACCTACGGTAGCGGGCTTACAATTATAGATATGTCGAATCTTAATGGTACGAATAACTATTATCCCTTCTTTTTCTCTGAACGAAATGAAACGGTTCGTGATCTCCTATCCGCTGGTAAGTATCTCTACGTCGGTGGATCTATGACTTCCGGTAAACAGGGAACAGGTGGAACGTCTTATTCCATGAAAGATTTAACGCGTATAGACATGTCTGCTCTTGATTCTGGTAATGCAATTGATACTACATTTACAACAAATGTAAATAATAGTATAACGTATGGAGGGGGGAGGTATAGAATCTATACATTAGATTATTATAATAATGTTTTATTTGCAGGTGGGAGACATCTTGTTGGAGCGACAAAAACGACAAGAACAAGACAATATGCTACAGCACACCGTACAGATACCTCACCAGGTACTCTAACTGATTGGCAGCCTATTTTTGATGATTATGTTTACAAAGTTAAAGTTGATTCAGCACCCGATCAACTCATACTGTATACCGGTGGTAGATTTAATTATTTTAAAGTAGCAGGAGCAGGTACACCAACCCGTAAATCGACACTTGCTGCGTTTAATCTATCGATAAGCACACAATCACCCCCTCTAGTCACTACCTGGGATCTCGATGTTCGCGGTGGTGGTCGTTATGTTTCTGATATTGAAATGCATAATAGTGTAACACCGGGTCTTTCTGCCGTGTATGTTTCGGGTAAATTTAGAACAATTAACAATAAGCAGGTTTATAACTTAGCAGCACTTTCAAAAGCTAATAGTGTCGGGCAAGATAACGTATTATCAGAGTGGCTTCCACGTGTTAATACGAATTTTACTTCTAATAATCAACTATTAAGAATCCCGTATACAAATCCACTATCTGGTGTTCTTATAGCTGACGCATTTACTAATGTTAATGGTAATATTAGGTATAATCTTGCGCGTATAGCAGGGTTTGCTGAATCCCCTGCGATTAATGCACTCAGTGGTGTAAATTTTGAAATAGCTGGTACTGTTCTCGGCGATGGTGGCACAATGGAAATAGATACAACGCTTACTGTCTCAGTAAGTGATGTTATAACATCCCCTGATATTGTTAACACAACCTTATTCCCGTCACTGTCAGACTTGTTTCAAGGCATTAGTCGTGGAAATTTATGTAGGTTCTTTATTCAGAGACCCGGTGCAACAGATGTTTATAACAATAATATTGATTCCTTCAAAAATAACGTTCTTTTGTTAGGTGTGAAAGTGGATCATGATCCCTTAATTGTAGATACTCTCTCCGGGGCTTAGACAATAAATAATATTACAAATGGCAACTAAGGTAATTAACGCTGAGCTCATTACTGTACCTAAAAATTCAATTAAAGGAAATTTTACAGACAGTGCTGGGGATCCTACTGATAACATTATTAATATAAATCAGGTAGTATGTAATCCTGGATCAACTAGTGTTGGTCTCACTGGTCTTTTGATTCCAGGGCCTAATCAATTTCTAGGTAATACTGGTACATCAGGTTTAACAGCAATTAATCTTAAAGCTGGTAATAACGTTAGTATATCATCCACCGGTAATTCAATAACAATAAGTGTACCTACAGTGACACCTGTTGACAATGTACCTTTAGGTACTGTTGCATGGTTTGCAGCTCCTACTGCGCCAGAGGGATGGTTTATATGTGACGGTAGAACATTACAAATTGCTGCTCCATATACAGATCTCTTTAATGTTATAGGTACTAGATTTGGAGGTGATGGTGTAAATTCTTTTATGCTACCTGATTTACTTGGTAAATTTATAAGAGGTTGGTCTAATGGTAGACAAGCTGATTACGGTAGAGCATTTGGCACATATCAAGAAGATAGCTTCAAAAGCCATACCCATACAGATAGTGGTCACGGACATCCCAATTCTACGACTACGGCTACGTTAAGAACCTCTCAAAAACAAGTAACAGGAGGCGGGCACAATTATTTTGCTGCCAGTGAAGATGATGGTACTGTATCTATAGCCACAGGTTATGCTAATCTCAATTCAACAGGTGACATTGAAACACGACCAAAAAACGTCGCACTTCTTCCCTGTATTAAATATGCTTTAATACAGACTATATCACAAAACGCTGTTGATACGCAAACATTACTCAATCTTTTTACTAGTTTAAATAATCAATTTCAGTCCTCGAAAACAACTAATGGTTACCAGCAACTACCTGGTGGTATAATAATGCAATGGGGATTCAATAATACAGGATATGCATCTGGAGATACAGCACAAACCTATACTTTTCCGGTACCGTTTCCAACTGCTTGTCTAAACGTAAGTTGTACGTTGAGTAATCCAACCCAAGCATCAACGAAGGGTCAGTGTATTTTAGAAATAATAAACTTTAATGCCACAACCTTAAACTTTTACGTGGATTATGGTGGCGCCGGTGTGAACAACGGTATTTGGGGGTTTTATTGGTTTGCAATAGGATACTAATTATAGAGCGTAACAGGTTAATATAAAAGAGTTGATTGTACCTATATTTGAATATAATTAATAATATGAAGTATATATCTTTACTTGCATTATTGTTTTTGCTTCCTAGTTGTATTCTCTATACAGAAAAGCAATCTGAGGCTATAAAACAAAACGTATACGCGACAAACGACTCCTTAAATAACGCAAGAGTTGATTTAGCTTATTTTTATTCTAACGAAACAACGAAGTTTATCAACCCTCCAAAGCATCCTATTAAAATAAGTGCTGTCTATCAGGCTGATGATGTAATTAAAACAGCAAAAACAGCAGGAAAGACGAGGGTTGTTATTGTACCTGAGCAATATAAGGATAATAAAGTAATCGTTGTCGGATCTACGGAATATCAGAGCTTATTGAAGGATAGAGAAATTAAAAAGCAGCTTGAACAAGATAATAAGAATATGGTTAAACAGCTTGATACAAATAATAAGGAATTAGCCAAGCAAAATGAAATGCATGATAAGATGGTGAAAGATCTTAATCATCTTCAATCTGAAATTTATAAGAAAGATGCTATTATCTTTAAAGAAGCCCTGGCTATTGGTGTCTTGCTTGTAGGTATTGTTGGATATATCTGGTTGAAAATCAGCAGGTTTGCATTATTTTAAAATTTTTGATAGTTTTTTGATTAAATATATACATGGATAAAATTTTACAATTTATTTCCAGCAGTATTAATAATACAACACTTTGGATATCTAATAATCCAAAGACTGCAATTGCGATTGCTATATTCATACTAGGCTTTCTCATTGGTATCCTATTTTAGGGTATATTGTTATGATTGACGACGAACGTACACGTGCTATCTATCTTCAACGCGCTATCTATCTTTGGAGTCTATTATTAGGCTTAATGGTTGGAAAGTGTTTACTATTTCATCTTAGATAATAAATATCTATATGTGGCAGAATGTTGTCAATATAGTTCAATCTGCTAGTGCATTTCTACAAAACGGTAAGGCTCCACCTAATACACCTGCGTATTTAAAGAAAAAAATGGAAGAGACGAATCATCTTTCTTCTAAAAAGTTTTTTATTATCTTTACATCAGTTTTAATGCTTGGTATTCTATACTATTCAAGTGTTGCTATTTTATTAAATATACAAACAACAGAACATGTTTCAGCATTTGTAACTATCTTTTCTAAAACAATAGAAATATTTGCAATTATTATTGCTTCATATCTCGGAGTACAAGCTGCTGTGGATTTGAGATATAATAGCTCTTCTGATGCTAGTATTGAAGGTGTTACAGAAGTAATGAAAGAAGAGGTTGTTGAAAACCTTACTCACAATGCAAAAGAAGATGATTATATAATACAATGAAAACACCATCTCCAGAGACATTAAAATTATTGTTTGATTATGAAGTAGGTGGAGGTAAAACATACTACGACAAGTACCTCTCAAAATTTACCTGGCCCGGTGGTGCATCAGGACCGACAGTAGGCATCGGTGTAGATTGTGGATATTATACAAAAGATGAATTATCAAATATATTTCATTTCTTACCAGCCGATCAGATTAACTTGATACAAGGGGCAAGCGGAAAAACAGGTACCACAGGCAAAGAATACACAAAAACATTAAGAGAGGCAGGTATAATTGTTTCCTGGGAACAGGCGAGAGAAATATTTGAAACCCTGACTTGGCCTAAGTTTGCAAATTTAGCAGAAAAAACATTTCCAGGATTAGATAAGCTTTGTAACAATGCATACGGTGCAATTGTTTCACTGATTTTTAATCGCGGAAGTAGTATAAAGGGTGATAGTAGATTAGAAATGCGCAATATTCGAAATTTAATCCCTAAAAAAGATTATAAAGGTATAGCTGAAGAGCTTAGAAAAATGAAAAGAATATGGCAAGGTAAAGGGTTGGATGGTCTCATTGAAAGAAGGGAAGCTGAAGCTAAATTAGTAGAAACCTGTATATAATATGTCCTTGTATGATGAATTTTTTGATTCTAGTAAACCGTGTCCTGAATCGATAAAGAACTGCATGCAATTACGTATTGAATATCAATCAGAAGAAAAAAATTTAGTGGATTCGGGATGTAAGAAGTGTGATTTAGCAAAACTAAGGATAAAATTTCTTGAAAAAATATGGAGTGCCTATATGAGCTCCTTTATCAGTGTTTAAATGCTTTATAGTATTTATAAAATTTAGAAATATATTGTTTTGAAAATCTACGTGCATCAACTTCGTATTTATTTTTAAAATAGGCATTAGTATTACGTTCTACATCTTCCTCATTATAGGAAAGCTTAGTTCCACTTATTTTATACACTCTACTTTGCATCCAGTGGCGGAACTCATGTAAAAAATGAGAAAAAACTGCTATTGTTTTTTGTTTAGAGGATTTTGCATTGATTTCTGGTTCATCGCATAGCCATATCTTGTTTGTTGTAAACATATATGTACTTTTCTCAGCTCCTTCTACAACTTGTATAGTTAAAGTAATCTTTCTGTTCTGTATACTAGGTTCTAATTCTGAATAAAGAAGAGACAATGCAGCACCTATAGCCTTTACGTCGTAATCGTTATCTTTAAACCAATCGATCGACTTCGGAGTTGGTTTTATATTAAAAATATACATGGCTTTCTAGAATGTTACAGATATATAATAATATATATGAGCGAAAATACAAGTGTAGATTCAACAATTGAACTTTCAATTATAGATCTTGAAAATCTCGTAACTTTGACAAAAACTTTTTTAAGTGTTTTTAACTTAGATGAAAAAAATAGAGAGTCTATTACATCTCTTTATGAAAAATTATCTGCTAATTTAGAAACTGTAAAGAACACAGATAGACCTACATGATATGTGGGGTTTAATGATATAGTGTACCTATAGAATGATTAAATATATGTATGCATATTATCGATATCGTTTCGGCAATTTGTGAAGAATTTACTGACGCTATTCTTGTTGATCATAGTAAGAATAGTGTTATCATAAATGTTAAGAAACAATGGTTTTCAGCTTTAAACAAGCGTTTACTGAGTCTACAATTTAACCTTGTACATAAAACAGAGATTAAAACAGGCTATACCTGTACATATATTTTAAATGAACAAGAAGATATAAAGCCTAAAACATCTAAACCAAAGGCAAAGAAGAAAAAAATTTGATTTTACAGTATAATTACATTAACATAAGTTAATGCTTGTTTTTGATCCTATATTACATTCCTATAAAAATGAATTTACAGGTGAGGTCTATACGTCTGCTACATCTTTAATACATAAGTTTAAGAAGCCTTTTGATTCTGACTCTGCTGCTCGAAGAATAGCTGAAAGAGAGGGGACAACAAAGGAAGAAGTGCAGGAGAGGTGGAAAAAAGATAATGATAAGAGTAAGGATTACGGTACAGAATTACATTCAGTAATAGAGACGTATCTAAAAACCGGTACATTTAAACCGGAATACACGACTTTTGTTCAAGCTTATCTAGATTTAGACGTTATTGATAGGCGAAAAAACGAACTTCTTATAGAACATCAAGTATATTCACATGAACATAGGCTAGCAGGTACTGCAGATTTAATAAGAATTGACAAAAACGGTGGATTTAGCATCTTCGATCTTAAAACCAATAAGAAGTTTTCATTCTTTAATCAATATAATGAATACCTCTTATATCCTTTAGACCATTTAACAGCCAGTGAATACTCTATCTATAGTCTTCAATTATCTCTATATGCCTTTATGTTTCAAAATATTACAGGTCGTAGGTTAAATACACTCGGAGTTATGCATTATGATAGAAATACTGAGAAGTTTTATTACTATCCAATGTCGTTTATGAAATATGAAATTTTAACTATGCTTAAACACTATGAAATTCATCGAAATAATTATACAAAATAGTCAGATAAAAGAAGCTAAGCTGTACGGTCCTTCTAAAAAGGCATCTGAATCTCCTGAGACTGGAATAACTATTAAAACACCTGCCGCTTTTCATGTAATTAAAGACTGTGCTGCATTAGCTAACAAGTATTTACCTCATTTTGTCTTTGGTTCTTATGCTAATCCATTCGAAGTATTAAAGGGTAAATTTACAAAACAAGATATTATTGAGTTTGTTAATTTTGGTATGTCAGATATCGTAGCAAACCAATTATTGACATTAATTTTAGAAAAAATTAAACGTTCTCCCTATGCTATAATTGAACAACAGGTTTCTCAAATACCACAGACAGTGAGTAATGATCCTTATGGTGATTACGAAAACAGTGTAGCTGTAGAATCTCCTTCTGTTACACAAAATGATCCGGTAGCTTTACTCTGTTATGCCTTCTCTGTTCAATAAAATTAAGACCGTTACAGAAGATATAGCGGAATGGGTGAGGAATGATTTTGGTTTGACTACAGCCGAGCAGTTTAAGGAGAGAATGGCACTATGTGAAAAATGTGAAGAGGGATACGATAAAAATGTATATTTAAACACTGGTGGTTGTAGAATTTGTGGGTGTTCTCTTGAGGTTAAATTAAAGATGATTACGACGGAATGCCCATTAAAAAAGTGGGGATCTATTGTCGTGAGCAATAAATAATTTATATGTCTTCTCCTACAAGTGTGTCTAATGTTGTTGCTAACCCACAGCTTATTGAATATGGTAAGTTTGTTCGACTTGATGGGGATACAAGATTTCCTGCAATTTCAGTAATAAATCCTGACTATCTTGACGCGTCAAATGCATTTAAGGATAATGTAGGTGTACCTCCACTTACGTCTATTGATGTATATCCTAAATATGCTGTACTTACCTATGAAACAAATACTCTAGGTAGCGGGGGGTTTGCCTATCTTTCAGCTGGAGGTTATCTTGTAGGTAATTTTAGTGCAATTTTACCACTCACGACAACTACATTAGCTGGTATTACAGCACAATATACACAAAACGACATCTTAAAGGGTATTTCATTGCCTGCTGGTGTTCGTATTGATGCTCCTATTACTGCAGTATCAGGATCTAATCCCTGCTCTGCTATTTTATATTACGCCGACTAATGAAGCTATTCGCTCCATTTCTTAGAATTCAAAATCAGCTAAGAATTTTTCACTGGCAGAGTGAAAGCTATGCACAACATAAAGCTTTTGGTAAGGCATATGAGCAGTTAGATGGTCATATAGATAAGTTTATCGAGGTATATATGGGTAAGTATGGTAAATCACGTGCAAAAATTGCATATAATATAGAACTTGAAAATCTTGACGATCAATATTCTACAACATTAGACAGTTATATAGAGTATCTTATTTCCCTTAATAATGAATTAGATGGTGTAATGGATTCTGATTTGCTTAATATAAGAGATGAAATGCTTACAGTTTTAAATAGATTGAAATATCTTTTAACATTGTCATAAAATTATTAAAAAAAATCTTCTCTAGAGACTAATTAATTGAAGAGACGATGACAGAACTTATAAAAGCCTTTAAAAATGTAGCCGATAAATTTTTCGGTAAAAAAGTAGATGTTGTTTCTCTAAAAGTTGACACAGTTTACAAAACACGGTCACAAATTATTGCAGAAGGTAAGGGCGCTTATATCCCTAAGCGACACATGTATAAATCTTAATTTTATTGTATTCTTACACCTGACCCCATACTAGTGTATTATCATTACTATCTACATAGCCTGTTGAAGTTCCAATGATAGTATTGGTATCGAGATATATATCATGAATAGGGCTTGCAAAGGTAATATTGTAGACATTAGAAGAAGGTGTATGTAATGTACATGATATTATATTAACTTGTGTACCAGTATACTGGAAGCGTGTTGTAACTATATAAAAACAGTTAGCTGTATCCTTACCAAGATAGGTTATAGTAAATAACCCTGTTTCTGTACTATAACTGAGTACAGGCTTTTCAACCCTCACTATATTCAGTTCAATAATTTTATTATATAATGAAAATTGATTAACATCATTAAAAATTAAACTCTCTTTTACTTTTGGTGGATATATTTGTACTATTTGTCTAGTTGCTAAATCTATTGTATAGATTTCAGGATATATAGCTTTATCATTCGAAGCACTAAATTCTCTAAAGAGAGTTGTTTTACAATAGAATAGTCGATTCAAGCTTTCATCAAACCAAACGTTTGATATTTTTTCTAATTCTGTATGTATACCTCTATATAATACAGTATATGCTTTTTCAGATCCTATAATACTATTTGTTGTATAATCGTATTTAATAGTATCAAAAACTAGATAATTATCTGTTTCAATTTGAATTGTGTCGTAATAAACATCTATATTAATAATATTATTATATAATTCGTTGCGTATGTTTGTTGGGTATTTTATAAAAAGTGCACTGAGAGCAGCAGATGCAGGTTCAATTATAGTACTATCAGCATTTCTTATATACAAATCACCGTGTTCAATATTACGCATATAATACAAACTAGCCCGATTTACATTTTTTCCAGATAGAGAGAGATCAACTTCTGTGTTAGTGTAGGGAAACTGTATATCGAAAAAATTTGTAGGTTCAGTGTAATTAAATGTATAAGGTTGGAGTGTGCAGGGTTCAGCGCTTAAACTATCTATATAAAAAGCATTTCCATCATAATCAATATATTCTGCTATAGTTGTAGGGTTGATAGTAAAATCTGCATATGCAGATACGCTATGATTTGATACATGATGTTTTGTTACAAAGGAAGGGGCACCGTCAACTAACTCATTATAATAAAGTAATGCGCTTTCAGGATCATATAAAAAGCTATCACTAGGATAGTCAGGTAATAGATTATTATTAGGTTTTGTAAAATATAAACCATCACGAATTAAGCATTCATAAGTTGTATTATCATATGAAATAAAGGCATCTACAGTAGCTTGGTTTGCAGCAAATGTATAGGAAGCAACAGTGTCAACATTACTGTAACCACTAAAACTATTAGGTGCAAAAGCTGTTAATCCTGAATAATTTAATGAAGGGTTTGCATTTCCGTAATTTAAATCTGTAAAATTGAACCCATTAAAGATATAATCGATATATGTTGTTTTATCAGGTCTCAGGACGGGTTGTTTGATATTTGTTGGTTTATATAAACCATATTCATTCCCGTATACATCGGTTTTATATTGAAATAATGTTTTATCGGTACCTAAGAGACTGGCTAGACGCTCTTGTATTGGATATTGACTTACGGACTTAAGAGGATATATATCCGGATGACTCCAAATCGTATCAAATGTACCTGTGAAAAAATCTTGCGAATCTATATATCTTGAAAGGCCTGAATCAGAGTAGTCAAGAGATTGTTCTCGTGTTTGATATGCTCTTAGTGTTTGATGAAAAGGGTGAGAATAAACATCTCCAAAATAAAATTGATTTGAAAAGTCTATCTTATTAAAATAGTTATCTTCAAAAAATTTAAATGGTGTTTTAAATTCTAATTTAGTATTACCTAAAATATTACCGTATTTGGTAGGGTCAGGAAAGTAATAGAGTGTATTGGGTGTAAGATTAGCTAAATCCACTTCTGCTCTAAAGTTAAAATTTGTAAATTGAGATAGACCGATTTTATCGGGTTTAAAAAAGAGTCCGATCTCTTTTGCTGTTTTTAAAAATTCAGAGCTAGGTATAGCGGCAATAGAGGGATATCTTTTATTAAGAATATTTGCAAATTTGCTCGTGGCATTAAAAAGCTGCCCTGATGTATATTGTGTTGTTGTAGTACCTGTAGCAATATAATAAAAATCTACACCCATGTATTCCTGTGTGAGTGTTGCTTGATTGATAATGTTTAGATTAGTATTATCACCATTATTAATTGTACTAATAAAGTCACGGTCTTTAAGAAGATTAAGTTGACTTGAATTGACTTGTGGATCGATGGTAAAATTATCTCCTAATTCAATTAGATAAAAAGGATATGATAATATGGCTCTTACAATGCTTTGATTGCTATTTATAAACTGTAAAGGATCTATATCTTCTTGATTGAAGGTAAAATATTTTTCTCTATCACCTACACTTACATCATATGATGATGCAGGTAGAATAGGGCTTAAATCATAGTAGTGTGAGTATGTATCATATAGATCTTCAATATCTATATACATGTTGGCACCTATATCAGATAATACTAAATTTAATGTACTAAATTGATTAACTATATCCTGTGATTGGAGACTTCTATTAATGGTAACATAGACCAAATTATCAATACCAGTATTAGATCCCTTTAAATTATACTGTACAGCCGTGGTTTGTACTTGATCGCGTAATGTACTATAATACAAGCATATATCTTTTATTTTTTTTGCGAAAAAAGGTATAGCTACTGTTAGTTCACGGCTATTTGTTACATCTATATTTTTTAAAAATCTCTGTTCATCAGCTGACGAATAATCAATTATAATAGTATTAATTAAATTAGTGTAAAGATTAATAATATCCGTTGAGGCGGTATCTTGTGATATACCCTTTACTTCATACCAATTAACAAGATATGATTGATATCTTGTAAGAAACTCCTGTGTAGTGGTAAATAGCTTAGTATTATACTTTAACCAATCTGTAAAGCTAAGAGGGGTCGTATTGTCGATTGGATTAACTACAGGCGTCAAGGATGTTATTGAGTTTTCTAACCGTTCATCAATAAAAATATTATTTTCCGCCATAACAATACTTAGCTATTGTATACGATATTTGCAGCTGATGTAAATAACTTCATGCCTTTTGTTAATTCGTAACTTATACCTGTTTGTACTATACCATTTGTTTTGCTCCAGCTTTCAAAGGAACTATTTACTGGTGATAGTGTTGTACCTGTATTGGTCCAATCTATAATACCATCTTGATATACATTACTCTGTACAGGTATATATTGATAAAAATCATAATATTCACCTATTACCACACCAGAAGAATTATTATCCACAAGATTCCATCCCCAGTCGACGCTATAGCTCGAAAGCGGCAAGCTTTTACCTATATTATCAAATAAATTTGTATTTGTTAATAGATAGTTTTGTGAAAATTTTTCAAAAGCAACAATAGGTGTCCCTACTGTAATAATACCGGTATTTATGTCTATTTTTGAACCTAGGTTTATACCATAGTACCCGTTTGCAAACTGTGTACCCCTTTTATCAAAATTTGTTGAGTAGTTATTTATTCCCCCCCACAATAAACTCTGTTTTATGGAATAAAGATCAATTAATCTACGTAATTGTGGTGGAAATAAATAGTTATAGTTTTCAAATTCTACTGATAATTCTGCACAAAATGCTAAGAGAGTTTCTAAATTACATTTACTAATATCAGCGTTATTATCTGTAAAATTAGCAATCTTTTCGTAAATTGTTTTGCCTAGTTCATAAGGTTGAGCTGAAATATTGCCTAAAATTACACCAAGAAAATCATTAAAAAATACATTTTTATCAACTAACGATTCTTGATATCTAAGGTTGTTATAGTATCCAGATGCATTCCAATTTTCATTTAATTTAGAGATATTATCTTTACCTGTTGAGGGGTAAATGTTGAATAGATTTGATGAACCTGTTATTGTTCTTACAGTACTCTGTGGTGCAGAATATTTATTTATCCATCTAAATCCATTCCAATCACCGTAAGCTCTGAATTCTTTTACACCTGTGCTACTGTAAGGTAGATTAGATATATCTATCGGCGTATTGTAACTACTAATAGGTAATATATCAGATGTAGGGTAATTAAGCTCGAATACATTTTTTATTGGTAATACTTTATCTGTAGCATTTTTAATATCAAATATACACAGCTTTTGACTAAAATTATTAATTACCCAGAGATTATTTGCTGTGTCACTTGTTATACCACCTATACTACAAATATAATCTGTTATATTACCATCGGTATTGTTTGCATCAATAAAGGGTGAATAATTAGTTATTACATTTGTTAATCCATCTACTCTTGTTATTAGATTTCTGCCATGTGCAATCCATGCGTTTTGATTTACGTCTATTGTAATATAAGCAAAGCCTTTAAACCCGCTTAAAGGGTACCCCGGTAAGAGATTACCCTCTATATCAAATTTGTAAAGGAGGTCATTACGTGTATCAAATGTGTTATTATTGCTGCTGTAATTTGTTGTGGTTACCCAGACATTTCTATTTCTATCTGTAAAAACTTCATCTGGTACTATATTTGTAGGAAAGGTTATGGTATTGAGAATATCAGCGTTTAACGTAAAATTACCTATACCACGGTATTTTATCACCATAGCGGATGCAGGATTAGTATAACATACCCAGATATTATTATCTAAATCAGTATCTACTGATGATGGTTCAAATAAGCCATCACCGGCGACGCCATTATATTGATTGTAGCTACCACTTAATGAGAGATCTAGATTAGTACCACTTGGTACCGCAACACAAACAATATAACCTGTAGTATTATTAATCTTTAATACATAACCACTATCTACAAGAGAAACCCAGAGGTCACTATAACTGTCGAGTGCTATTTGTGTTGGTGTAGCTATTGAGAGTGTTGGTGATCTATAATCAACGAACGTAACAACGTTATTTACGATAGTTGGTGCTGCAGATAGTGGTATATTATAAAAATATGTTTTATTATTGTTTATATCTGTTGTATAATATAGTGATTGTAAATTACCATATATATCATATTTTATGATAGTATCATTATAGGCGTCAGCAAACCAAGTTTGATAATCAAGATTACTTGTTGCTCCAGAGGGTGCCACAGTTATACCGTATATACCAAAATTAGTTTCTGTGTTTACAAAGGGATTATTATCTATGAATGATACAGATACACTATTATCGAAGCCTGAATAATTACTGCTTCTTAAAATCTGAAAAGCTGAGCTATATGACGGTACAGATATCCAACCTACAAGTGCATCTTTTGCATAATATACAGGTTCCAATAATGTAATAGATGCCGTGAGAACGCAATTTTCAGAAGATTGTGTTGGTATAAAAAACCCTTTATAAAACGCTCCTAGCGATTGAGGTGAATTTTCATTAAAATCTTCATAAAATGTAACACCGCTTAACGGTTGATATATCCCAGATTCGTCTTTATATAAAATACCGGTTTGTAAATTATAATACGGTATATCTAAATCATATACAACGTTTGTGACACTAGAGGAAGAGAGTGGGGGGTAATTTTTTGTTGTATAACTATTTTGATTTTTAAATTTTACTATATATGGAATATCTGTGTTCTGCCAGCTAATAACAGGTATATCAAATGATGTTATAGGTTCATTACCTTCTCCATCTATACCTGTTGTTGTTACGGTGAGTCTTGCAGCAGGGTTAAATCTGATTTTAATATTTGAAATTACTACAGGTTCTATGGTTTGATATCCTGCAGGCGGGTATGATATTACATCGTAAGAATTATTCTTTATAGTGAAGCTGTCATTAAATCCTTTATTATCAAGTGTAGCAAAAATAAAAATAGGATTATCTTCTGTTGTAAGTTGTCCTGGTCTATCATCAGTATACCAGAATCGCCCTGTGCCTGTTAAGCCTACTAATAAGGCACCAGGGGCATCGGGTTCACAAATTTGTATATTGTTGTTTTCTATATTTGCATATACAGGTATAGGATTAATATATAATTTATCGATAGGTGTATATGAAGCATTATTATTAACTGTCGATAGTGTGTAAAATCTGCTAAGAGAGCGTAAATGTGTCCATTTATCCTTTAAAACATTATCAATATATTCATAATCACCTCTTGCGCCAGACGCATATAAGTTTACTGTAAATCCATTTTTTGTTATATATTTTGTATTCTGCCAGCTACTGTAGGTATTGATATCTATAGGGTCTGATAATTGACCTGCAGGTATATCAAAAATTATTTTACCGGTATCAATATAGTCAATTTTTGTAGATATAAAATCATAGACATTAATAGTAGTGTTATAGGTACTATCGTAAGCCTCACCGTAATTATCATATACCGTTAACGCTACAGCATACTGACCAGGCCATTTATACCAATGAATAGGTGTTAGTTCATTTGAAAAATTACCATCACCGAAATCCCATCTCAATATTTTATTTGAAAAGACTCTTGTACCTGATAGTAAATTAGATGTTGTAAAATCAGGAATAAATTTTAATGGTGTAGAAGAAAGTGAATAGGTAGACAGTACATTTTGATTTGTATAATCAACAACGTTATAAAGAATATGGGTTTGTTTAAGATATGTTGACATTGTTACACATTATTATATACTCAATGTATTTGAATTAATAACCTTTATCTTGTTAGCAAAATTTGATTGGTTATTGAGATATGGAAACTTAAAATACGGTAAATTGATATCTTGTGTTATAATAACTATATCTGTATCCGAATATACAGGATTATAAAGCATAAGACTTATACCAGGTACGGTGTTTAATACACCGTTAATCGTGCGTTGAGTGCTGATATTAAGTACACCTTCGATAGCTAATATTTGATTTGTCAGATCAGTAATTGATAATTTTAAGCCAAGATTGTCATTTGTAGTAGAAAAATATTTTGTAAAAATGCTAGAAATTACTTGCTTTATATGTGCTTCGTCTATTTTTGAAGTAAATGATCTTGTTATAACGAGATTCGTGGTATCAGATATAGAAGGTAAAAGCTTTTCATCTACAGCCGCTATACCGAGATCTACTGCAGTATATACAGGATCATTTACTATAATTTCTGCAGTTGTTAATTTTACGTTTTGTAGTTCGTTAATAATTAACTGCTTTTGTGTATTATTGAGATAATTTGTTCTAGTATTAAGAGATGATGTTTTAATTAATTTAGGTACTGCATAAATGTATACATTATTAAAATTGCAAGTATTAGAAAATTTAACCTGATTAAAAAGTACACGTGACTCGTTATTAGGATTTGTTACACCCAAGTCAAAAAAGTATTTCATATGACCTGAGATATAATCATAATTATTAACAACTTTAACAGAAGAAATAATATTACTATAGTTTTTACTTATATATGTTATAAAGTCATCGGTAGTTATAAGTCTGAACTGGCTTCTAAATGTTTTTGGTGCATTAGATTTAATACTGTTTGCATCTTCAATATCGATAAATTGTGTAGAAGACTCAGTATTTGTAAACAAAATGTTTTTAGACTGAAGTTGTGTTAGAGGTGTAAGATTGACAGAGAACGTATCTGCAAGAATAGAATTATATCTTGTCGTCTTATAGAAATACAGTAGCTTATTATCGAGCAAGCCGAGTCCGATTTCACCTTTCGCCTCTGCAGTTTGTAGATAATAAATAGCAACTTCAGAATTTAGTGATAGTTGCTTACCAGCTATATTATCACCAAATTTAATTTCATATCTACTATTTTCATTGAGTCTTATTTCATATTTTGTTGCGTTTGAGCGCTCTAAAAATAAAGATTGTGTTGCTGTCCATTTTACCCATTTAGCGTTTGTTACGCTGTTATCCTTAACATAAACATCTATATTAAAATGATCAATACTAATGTTTTGACCATTAGGATCGGTAAGTGCCATGATTATAGTTTCATTAGGTGCACCTGTAGCAAAATAAGAAGGATATTCAGTATATACACCTTGATAGAGTAAGTTATTATCTTGAAGATCCATTAAAGATCCCTGCTTACTACTAGGATTTGTAAATGTAATATCATTATTAAATGAATATACTGTACCGTTAATATTAAAGAAAGAATATCTAGGAATTGTAAATGTACCTACTTCAAGATTACCGTTGCTTGTAGCTTTGAATGGTAAAATTGATGTCTGTTTACCTATTGGATTGTAACCTATTAATTTAACAATTTTATTGACATTTTCATAAAGCTCAGCAGTAGTAAATGTGCTTTCTGAGCTTGTACGGTTTAGATAAAACAATAGAACATGATATGCATAAGCAATAATGTCAATCACTGCTGATAGATTGCTGCCCTCATAGCGTTGATCTGTATATGTATTAGATGAATTTAAGCGCTTGATTATTAAATTTTTTAGGCTTAAAGCATCAAACGCAGCATACCCGTCTATGGGTAAATTAAAATCATTATATTGTGTAGTATTAGCCATAAATTATGAAACAAAAACAAAGCCTGAAGTACTTAATTTACCCACTAGTTGTAAACTACCAGTATCTACTGTAGGAATTGAAATAATAATTGTTATTATATATTGATTGTTTTCCGGGTCAGCTATTACACGAACTTTTTGTAAAATAACTCTCGGTTCAAATTTTGTAATACCTGCTACTATTTCATTACCTATTAAATCCGCTATACTCACACTACATGGCTCAAAAAGATATCTAAGTAAATTAATACCAAAATATGGGTTTAAGATTTTTTGACCAGGTATAGTTAAAAATAAATTAACTAATGAATTTTTTATTGCTCCTAAATCATGATCTACTGCTATGTCTACTATTTCACCTTCACGTAATACTTCATTATTACGCGTAAATTGACCGAATGGAGCTCTTTTATAGACAGGGTTGAAATCTA
>Ga0114963_10000406_pt1 | contig 29009 bp, 27 predicted proteins | sample C_131016_EF_Meta_FD_87019 | JGI IMG/M metagenome (GOLD analysis project Ga0114963, IMG submission 87019) | Freshwater microbial communities from Lake Croche, Canada to study carbon cycling - C_131016_EF_MetaG | ecosystem: Environmental > Aquatic > Freshwater > Lake | place: Lake Croche, Canada... | reverse complement strand
TAGCTCTGAACGGTGCTCAGTGTAAAAAGCCCCCAGTTCAGCAACTGTCCATACGCTAAGTGCCACTTTATAGATCCCTTATAACCGGTTTTGTCTTGCAGAGCCAGCCGTCGCTGCCTCTAACCACTACTACGAATCCCAGTCTAGATTGTCGCGGGAAGGGGGCAAAACGGACATTTCATCTCTTTCTCTCCTCCACTTTCGCAGAGGAGGTAGTTTCCTATGTTACCCGACCTGTAAATCGTCCGCAGGTCGGCAATCAAAAGGAAACTTTCGTCTTCCTTCAAGCGCGTCGCGCTTGTTGCGGTTGCTGCAGCGGGCCTCGGGATTCGCTAAATGTAAGCTTCATCGGCAACGGGCATACAGATAACACTCAGCGCGGAATAACCAGCTTAAGCAGAATATGCAGAATTCTCTTCCGCAGCAGAGGAAGGAAGAGTTCAAAACGCCCCGTCGCTGGGGATTCCTGTCCTGGCAAATCTATGATTTTCGAGCATGAAGGCCATTCCAAAATGCATGCTGGTGCACCGTAGACAGAATGAAGTTTACAACTCTGGTAGATGTGTCTCCTATTTGGTATTCAGGTGGACATACTGATCCCAAGCCCTGAAGTTCAACAATTTGAATAGCCTCAATAATCTGTGATGGCGAAATTCCCGACATCACAATTGTTCCAAGTTCTAATGCTTCTGGCCGTTCCATCGAATCGCGAATCGTAATCGCAGGAAAATTCAACATGGCCGACTCTTCGCTAATTGTCCCGCTGTCAGAAAGAACTAATCTTGAATTAATTTGGAGATTGTTGTAGTCGATGAATCCAAAAGGCTGGTTGAACATCAGCCCGCCAGGCAAATCGCCTTCTTGTGCAATTATCTTTTCCCTCGTTCGCGGATGCGTGCTAATCACTACAGGAATTTGAAATTTTTCAGCAAGTAGTTCTAGGCTGGAAATCAATAAGTTTAGACGGTCAGGAAAGTCAACGTTTTCCTGTCTATGAATACTAACAAGAAAATATTCGCCTTTGGTCAATCCAAGCGTGGTCAGGATATTAGATTGCTTGATTTTGTCAGTCCAGCGATTGAGCACTTCATACAAAGGCGAGCCGATAAGTGAAATATTTCTGGGATGTAGGCCCTCAGCTAGTAAATTCCTGCGGGCATGCTCGGTGTAGACAAGATTATAGTCCGAAGTGTGATCGACAATTTTTCGGTTTATCTCCTCCGGCACATTTAGGTCAAAGGACCTATTGCCGGCTTCTAAATGGTAAATAGGAATTCTGAATCTTTTAGCGATTATAGAACTCAGGGCACTATTTGTATCTCCCAGAATAACCACCGCGTCAGGGCGGTTAGCCAAGAGTTCTTTTTCAATTTCAATCATTAAATTTCCAAGAAAATTTCCTAGGGTTTGGTTTTTAGCCTCCAAAACCAGATCTGGTTTACGTAACTCTAAATCTTGAAAAAAAACTTCATTCAAACTTGTGCCTGTATTTTGCCCTGTGTGGACGAGCCTGTGAGTGAAATATTTATCAAACTTTCTTACGATTTCAGACATTCTAATTATCTCTGGGCGGGTTCCCAGAATTGTGGTTACTTTAAGTTTTGTCATAGTCGCACTTTACTTAGTTTCTGATATTCAGGAAGTTTCTCAATCAAGTTGGCAACTTCGATTGGTCTTAATTGAATAGTGTTTGCCGATGTGTAGCCTTCTTCCTCTATTCCACCAGCCCTCCCTTGGTCAAAGTAGGTTTGATAATCTAAAGAACGAGTATCTACGGGTACCCTGAAATAATCATTCAAATCTTGGCTCTTCGAAAACTCTTCGGCACTTAATAGTGACTCACTGAGTTTCTCCCCGTGCCGGATTCCAATATTGTTGACACTAAACCGATTCTCCTTGTTCTCAAGAATTGCTAGGCCTTCGATCAGTGTTTGCACCGAGCATCCTGGAGCCTTCTTTATGAAAAGATCGCCAGTTTCAGCGTTCAAAAAGGCGTGCTTCACTAAGTTAACTGAATCTTCTAGCGACATTAAAAATCGAGTCATACTCGGGTCTGTGATTGTTATTGGTTCTTCCGCTCTCAACTGGTTAATAAACAATGGAATAACCGAGCCACGAGACATCATGACATTTCCATATCTGGTAATTGCCACTCTAGTTTTTTTGTTTCTATGGCTTCTACTGTAGGATTGGGCGATCTTTTCCATCAATGCCTTCGACATTCCCATAGCATTGATGGGATAAACTGCTTTATCGGTACTCAGACAAACCACGGTGGCTACTTCAAATTTGTATGCAGCGTCGAGAACATTATTTGACCCTTGAATGTTAGTTGCAACTGCCTGCATGGGAAAAAATTCACAAGAGGGTACTTGCTTCAATGCTGCTGCATGAAAAACATAATTGCTGTCTTCTATCACGTTTTCAACACTCTTTGAATCTCTTACATCACCAAGGAAAAATTTAAGACGAGTGTCCGAAAATTCCTTACGCATCAGGTCTTGCTTCGCTTCATCACGTGAAAAAATTCTTAACTCCTGAATACCTTCATCCAGTAAATTCTTGGCCATGGTGCTGCCAAAAGAGCCAGTTCCACCCGTAATAGTAACGATGGCGTTACTCCAATTAGGCTTTATCAAGATTCACCTCAGCACCATTTTGAATAATTAAGAATCATTTCATCTATTGTAGGGGTGTAACGATACGCTGTTTTATCCCAAAAGTCTTCATTAGTCAGAGGTTGAGATGTCGATAGAGTTCTATCAACTTCAAATTCAGCTCTAGTTGGAACAAAATTAAGGTCCTGTCGATTAAAATTTTTGGCAATAGTTGATACCAGCTCGAATTTTGTGACTACATCGGATGGAATTACATGAGAGATTTTTGACTTTAAGTTATTGGACTTAATCTGTCCATCAATTATTTGCATTACTTGCAAAACTGTTAAGCCATTCCAACGATGATTTATGTATCCGTTTACAGAGGCCCCATAGGGTTGTGATAACACCCAATTTAAAATTCCAAAAGAAGTAGATTGCTCTTTACCAATAAATGAACACCGGAAAGTGGATGTATTCGTCAAGCCCTCCTCTCCTATTGCCTTGGAAAGCCCATAATAATCAATAGGGTCTCTTTCAGAATTCTCATTGTAATTCCCAAGTTTTCCAGAATAAACACAATCTGTTGCGACTTGAATCGCGCGTATATTTCTCTTAGTACATAGTGAATCTAGAAGTCTTGGAAACATTGAATTGATCAAAAATGCTTCTTTTTTCTCTTCATATGTTTCAAAGTTAGATTTCTGTTTTATTATTCCAATGCAGTTCAAAATGTATGAATGTTGGGGTAAAGACTCAACCAATTGTTCAATTTCATGATATGCATTTTCAAAGTACCTTAGTTTTGGAAGGCTAAATTGTTTCCCTCTTTGAATGAGAATTACTTCATAAGAATCATCAGTTTGAAAGTATTTAGCTGCTGCAGAGCCAAGCACTCCGGTACTTCCAAGGATGCTGATAGTTCTCACAACACCAGAATAACATCTTTAAGTACTACTAAATCAGTTCTAGTGAGAAGGTTCTTCAAAGCCCCATTAGCTTTGAATTCTCATCAAACTCTTTGACTTCATGTCGAAGCTCTTGGAATGTACCAGAGCCTAAAATTTTTCCATTTGCCAGGTAATGAATCTGATCTGCTTCTCGAATTGTAGAAAGTCTATGTGCAATTACAATCACTGTGGTAATTCCCCTGAGGTCAGAAATCGCGTCAGAAATTTCCTTTTCAGTTGTAGCGTCTAATGCGCTGGTCGACTCGTCGAAAACAATAATCTTTGGATTTGTAAACAAAGCTCTTGCGATTCCAATTCTCTGTCGTTGTCCACCACTGAGATTAGTTCCACGGTCTTGCAATTCTGAATCTAACCCAGCTTCTAATGTTTCCAAAAAATCATCTAATTGAGCAAGGGTGGCCGCCCTTCTTGCGTGACCACGGTTACTCTCATTATCGTCAAATCCAAGAGTTATATTCTCCAGAATAGTGCCTTTGATTATGTTTACATTCTGTGGAACATAGGCAATAGATCCAGGGAATCTCCTTAAAATTTCTTCCGGGTATTCCCCAGAAATTTCTATACTTCCATTGGTTGGTTTCAAAATACCGAGCATTAAATCAACGAGTGTCGTTTTTCCTGCTCCTGACGCCCCCACAAACCCGACAAATTCGCCAGCTTGAATTTTAAGATTAACTCCGGAGAGTACATTATCTGAATCTAAAGAATATCGAAATGAGACATTATTGAGTTCAATTTTAGGATTAAAGTTTGTGTGTGTGAAATCGAGTGTTTGATTTTCCTCTTTTGACAATTTTATAGTTCTTAATTCTTCAATCATTCTAAGGCACGGCTCCGCCATACCTATGCTGCCCTTAATTCCAACAATGCCTTGCTGAAGTCTAAGTACTGCTGGAGTAACTCTGAGACTCGTGGCCATAAAAATTGTTAAAACGGCAACTGCGTGAGATGCCGTTTGAGTTTGAAACTGAATTGCACCGATTACAAGAGTTCCAACTACGACGCTTATCTCCAGAATATACTTACCCAGATTTTGCAAGACATTCAACTCGGCATTCAGGTTAGCTAGTCGCATTCTTATGTCACCAATCTTTTCGGCATAAAAATTTCGACGATTTCGTACGACAAGCTCTCGATATCCTAAAAGTACTTCTTCAATTTTTTCTGTACTAAGAATTGAAAGTTGCGATGAGATTATTCCAAGCGTTTTGACTCGCTTGTGAGTATAGAGGTACAAGAAATATCCTACGGCGCCAAATAAGATTAGTGCGCAAATTGCAACCACAAAATCCACTATAAATAGACTAGTAACAAGAACGACTAGAAGGAATATATCTGATACTAAATTTACTGCCGCTCCCAATATTCCAACGGAAACTACGTTGACACCGCTTGTTAATGCAAAAATAGTTTCTTGGGAAGATCTTTTCTGGACAAATAGTAAGTCTTGCCTGAGCAATTTTGCAATTAGGTCTACTGATATCTGGGCACCTCTCGTGCTCAAGAAGTAAATGACTCTTCGCCCTAGATAGTAGGAGAAGAGTGTTTTGAACAAAAGCACTGAGGCGGCAAGTGATCCCAGAATAGCTACTTGGCCTTGAAGGCTTATCTCATCAATACTAAGAAATGACAAAACTGTTTTAGTCCGATCACCAACTACATGCCCGGATACTCCACTCACAGCCAGAGAGCCAACAAGACCAATAACAATTACTCCAGCCAAGTCAAATAAGCCTAAGAAGAATTGCACAGCCACGACTAAGATTATTTTTCTTTTGTCACCGGCGTTCAAAATCTGCGCCGCTCGCCCAATTGTAGTGTCATGCAGGGAATCTAAGACATCGCGAATTCTCATGCTCCTACCTTACTACCAAGTAATCCACGATTTAGTTATTCAAGACCTTTAGCCATTATGCGAATCCAATCCTGAACCAATTTTGTAGCATTATTCTCATTCTGAGTAATTATTAAAGCTTTAATTTCGTTACTAATTTTTTGTGATAGTGCCAATCTAAACAAAGTATCAATCTGCAGACTAGACATTTCGCTCGAATAGATAGATATTGGTCCTGGACCTAACTCTTGAATTGCATTCAAAACTCCGTTAGAAATGATTGCAATAACTGGAACGCCATTCACGATACTTTCTCGAATGGTCCTACCGTACGATTCTGCGGGAGCAGCGTTTATCAAAACTCCAATTTCCTTCCAGGCATGTGCCAATTCATATGTACTTAATTCACCTAAATAAGCAACGCGGTTATCGCCAAGGACTGATCTCAATTCTGACAAGAACGACACCCTCGATTCACCGTCCCCTGCAACAACTACTGAAAAATCCGCTCTCACTTCATTCAACTTTCTGATGAAGAAAACGAATGAATCTAAACCTCTGTCTTCGTGAATTCGCCCAATTAAACCAATTGTATTCGGGCGTTTGCTTGAAGTCCCGATTGGAATACCTTGACTTGGAAGATTCAGAGGTACGGGAACAACTATGTAGTCTTGCTTTAAATCAATACCGGTATTTTGAACTCCAATTAATTGTTGTTGTGATGTAAAACGTACAGATTGTGAGTATCGAAGTGCAAACCAAAAAAAGTGTGACCGTATCTGGTTCCGAATATTTAGGTTTTTCCACTCCAGAGAGCCAATATCGGCATGAATCTGCACCTGTATCGGTACCTTTATTCTGAGAACGTGAGCGAGAAATGCTGAAAACCAGAAACTCTCCCACGGATCACCGCAGACCATTAAACCTATTTGTTGACGAGATTTTTGGATGGTTCTAAGTACTTTCAGAATATATGCGAAGTTTGTCAAAAATCTCGAGCCTAGAAATCTTAATTCGAACCCTGCTGAATTAATTTGAGATTGGTATTTGGATTTTGACAGAATCTGAAACATAATATTTTCAGGTTCTGAGAACTTAACTAACTTTTCTCCATATTTCTGATGCCTAGCAATAACTTCCTTGCTTGTTGGACTCAAGTTTCCTCGGATATCAAGCATTAATATCTTATTTCTTTTCATCTAGAAACAATCTGAAAAGTTGGCTTAGTTTATCTTCTATATTGAAGCTTATTTCACATGTCTTATAAGCTGACAAAGAAAGTTCATTTAGTTTCCATTGATTTTCTCGATATTGCAGTATGCGACTTACCTCACGCTTTAGATTGGCTAAAGAGATCACAATTCCATTTATGTCATCTGAAACTACTGCTAAATTTCCAGGATTAGAATTAACAATTGGTACAACACCGCGACTCATACTTTCCAATAGTGAGAATGAAAGACCTTCATAGTCAGAAAATAGTCCAAAAAACTGTGACTTACCGAGTACTTCTGAAATCGAATCCCGGTCTAGATCTCCTAGAAATTTAATGTTATTATTTCTTGACGAGAGGTTTTTCAATCTTGATTCTTCGGGTCCTGTTCCTATGATTGCGAGAGAGAATCCTCCTTCAGATGCAAATTCAATTAATTTATCAATATTTTTCCACTTAACCAATCTTGAAATTGAAACGATATCCACCTCTGGGTTGTGCTTCTCAAATGGGAGAATCTGTACCCCATTTTGGATCAAAATGACAGGCGTTTGTACACCCCATGATTCTATAATTTTCACTAATTCTTCGCTTGGGCAAGTTATAAGGTCAAATCTATTAAGTGAGAACTTGAGTAACTTACGCTGGAATAGAATTTGCACTTTAAATTTTTTGCGCTTGTTGAAATCCTGCATCGTCAGATGAGTTTTTCCTGAATTTCTGGCGCGTTCCCATACGGGATCACCCACAATTTTTGCAATTGCTTTTTTTCTGCGGATTAATAGCAGAGCTATGCCAACCTCTTCATGTAATCCATTTGCGAAAATGTATTTAGCGCTTCGACCTTCTTTGAAAATCCTCAATATCACTTCGCAAGAACGTCGCAACCTGGATTGCGCACGTTTAATCCTTATGAGTTTTTCTTTTTCCAGGTGACTCATTTCGCTCTCATTATCTGCGAGTGTGAGCGTTTTATAACTCAAACCCTTTCCAGCTAGATATTTTTCCAGTAGAGGGATAAAGGTTGCCGGTCCACCAATATCGGGAGGATAAATTCCTGTGACCAATAAGAACTTCAATCTACGCTCTTTATCCATTTATCCAATTTCGATTTAATTTCGGTTTGCTTCGCCCACTGATAAGTCTCAAAAATTCCCCGGTCAATTTTGGTAAATGTCCTCTCACCAACTAATGAATTCAGGTATTCAGAGCTTGACCATGTCAGACGTGAGTCCAGAGGATTCGGCGCACCGAACTCCACTGCTAACTTACTATCGGAAATCTCGCTCACGCATTCAATAAGCTCAGCCATCGAGACTGGATTCCCTCCTCCTACATTTACAACATCAGAGAATCCGCGTTCGTTACTTTGTAACTCATTTATTAATGCAACCACTGAAAAAACGATGTCCTCAATATATGTGAGATCCCTCTTAACGCTGCCATCTCCATACAAATGAAACGACTTTCCATTTAAGGCACTTGAAATCATCCGGAAATAGGCCATGTCTGGCCGACCCCAAGGGCCATAGGCTGTAAAAAACCTCAGTCCTCTTGTTTTCATTCCCGAGTTCATCGATTCTTGTTCAGCGAAAATTTCATTACTCAGTTTGGTTGTTCCATAAAAACTATTTGGTTTTAACTTTTTTTGGAATTCATTGAACGACGACTGTTCGGTTTGATCCCCATACACACTCGAGGAAGAGGCGTACAGAAACGAGTCTACAGAGTGTATGCTGGATTCTCGCAAGATGTTTGCGAAACCAACAAGATTGCTCTGCACGTATATGTTTTGACTCTCCTTCGGAATTCTAACTCCTGCTTGGGCGGCAAGATGCAGAACGGTGTCCGGCTGCCAAGACTCAAAAAGTGTCGCGACAAACTCTGGGTTGGCCAAATCTCCGGAGAGCAATGGGATTTCGAATGGGACCAAGAACTCAGCGATTCGCAATTGCTTTAGTTCGACGGAGTAATAACTCGATAAACTATCCGTTGCTATAACTTCATGTCCGGCTTGGCTCAGCTTGTTACAAACCGAGCTTCCGATAAATCCTGCGGCCCCCGTCACCAGAATTCGCATGAAGTTCCTTTCCAATATTTGCCTATGGATAGTCTGTTTTTCGACTCCCGAATGTAGTATAGAGATATTCGGGTGGAGGTATATGAATAACTTGGACCTAATTGTCTTTAATTATCGAATGGATGAGAACGACCAAGTTTTTTCTCATCAATTACAAGTGGTCAACTGTTTGGCCACTAAATTCCGGAATGTAACTGTAATTTCGGCCAAAGTTGGTAGTTATTTGGTTCCAAACAATGTTCAAGTTATCGATATTGGCTGGAAAGAAGGGCAATCTTTCAAGAATACTTTTCGGTTTCTTCTTAAATCGATTCCCATTCTTGTAAAGCACCGAAACGGCGTCATTTTTTCTCATATGACTGAACGGTTTTCAATCATTATATTGCCATTCTCAAGAATATTAAGGATAAAACATGTACTTTGGTATGCACACGCGAAGCCCAATCCGTTTTTGTGGGCAGCCTACATTGGGGTAAATCAAATTGTTAGTTCAACAACTGGGTCATTTCCATTCCAAGGAAAAAAGATAAGTTATATTGGGCAAGGCGTAAACACTAGAGATTTTAATGTGCGAAAACCTGCTAGTTCCACCAAGCTTGATAATTTAATCCATATTGGAAGGCTAGATAAATCTAAAAACATCTACGGCATTATCGAATTCGCGGAGAAGCTTCGTCATTCAAACCGAAAACTTACTTTAACTATAATCGGAAGGCACATTAATAAGGGAGATTCTGACTACATCTCTGATCTCCAAATCCTCTTAGAATCAAACCAAGAATGGGTAAAGTACTTCCCGGGTTTACCTAGGAGAATCATTCCTGAACATCTTTCCCGAGCTGATTTATTTGTCCACCTTTTTGAGGGATCGCTCGATAAAACATTGATTGAAGCTACCTTAACTGGGATTCCAGTGATTACTGTAAACAAGGAATATTTGCGTATTTTTGGAAGTTGGAGCCAAAATTCCGCCAACAAAATTAGTCTAGAAAGTGAATATTCCTCTCTGCGTAACTGCAGTTTGGAGAGTCTGAATTTGGAACTTGAAAGGCGTTTAATAATTGCACGTGAATTTCATGGATTTGACCGGTGGTGCCAAAATCTAACTGCTACTCTTTGCAAATCATGAAAGTGTTAGTTACAGGTGCCGCTGGGTTTTTGGGTTCACATCTGGTCGAAAAATTCTTAAGTGCTGGGGACGTGGTTACGGGAATCGACGATCTGTCAACTGGTTCGACAAAGAATTTAGATCAGTTCAAGGGGAATAAGAATTTTGAATTCTTTACCCATGATGTAAGACAGCCATATTTTTTTAATGTCGATTTAATACTCAATTTTGCTTGCCCTGCTTCACCTGTAGCTTATCAGTCAGATCCGGTCAGAACGATGGAAACTAATTTTCTGGGTATTGTGAACGCCTTGCATCTATCCAGGGCAACTAATGCCATAGTTCTGCAAGCGTCAACAAGTGAAGTGTACGGGGACCCCCAAATTACCCCCCAACAAGAAACTTATTGGGGGAATGTCAATCCAGTGGGTATCCGCTCTTGCTATGACGAGGGAAAACGGGCTGCTGAAACTTTGTGTGTCGATTATCGACGCCAATTCGGGACGGATTCACGACTCATAAGAATATTTAACACATTCGGCCCAAGAATGGCTGTCGGAGATGGGAGAGTTGTGAGTAATTTCATTGTTCAGGCTCTACAGGAAAAACCCATAACAATTTATGGAGATGGTTCACAGACGCGCTCATTTTGTTATGTGGATGATCTAATCGACGGAATTTTCAAAATGTCGATGGGAGGCAAGGAATTAAGTGGTCCAATTAATTTAGGCAATCCAAGAGAACACACTATGATGGAGTTGGCTAATCTGGTTGTGAAGCTTCTCAATTCTAATTCTCCAATAGTTTCTCTCCCTCTACCAAATGATGATCCAAAGCAAAGAAATCCTGACATTTCCCTTGCGCGCAAAGAATTAGATTGGGAGCCGAAGGTGAGTCTCGAGGAAGGCATATTAAAAACTGCCGCCTACTTTAAGAAAATACTGTGAAATGAAAAAAATTATTCACATCATCACAACGATATCTATTGGTGGGGCCGAGAAACATCTGGTTATGTTGGCAAAGGAGCAAGCAAAGCGAGGTTTTGAGGTCGAAGTTATTTACCTCAAAGACGACCCTGAGTTATTTGATGAATTTACATCATGTGGGGTAAGTGTTAATTCAAGATTCGCGGGCCTTCCATTCTTTCTACAATGTCTATCACTCAGAAAGTATCTAAATGGGGAAGATGTTCTCCTCCATGCTCACCTACCGCGAGCAGAATTGTTGACAGCTATTGCCAATCAGACAAACCCCGTTCTTGCCTCTCGCCATAATTCTGAAGCATTTTTCCCGGGGAAAAATAGAATTGTGTCTTTACTTCTTTCTAGAATAGTTACAGCAAAGAATAGAAATCTTATAGCAATATCTGTTGCTGTTAAAGAGTATCTTCTTGTTAGTCGAGAAATCTCTAGGAAAACCCCCCTAAAGGTTATTTATTACGGTTTCGACTTTTCTGAGACTGTTCAATCAATTAGATCAAAAAACGCAAACAAAGGAGTTGTTTTTGGGACCATCTCGCGTCTAGTTCCCCAAAAGGATCTCCAGACGCTCTTACGAGCATTCGCCATCTTTCTGAGTAACAACAAAGTGGGAACTTTGAGAATTCTTGGTGTCGGACCTGAACAAGAATCGCTCAAGAACCTGGCACACGAATTGAGCATCGAATCCTTTGTTGAATTTACCCCTAGAACCAAAAATGTGAAGGGGTTTCTCTCCAACTTGGACGTTTTCATTTTGACATCAAAGTACGAGGGTTTTGGCTTAGTATTGCTCGAAGCTATAGATTCACAAGTTCCAATAATTGCAACTCGAACGTCTGCAATACCTGAAGTCTTAGGCGATGACTTTCCTGGGCTTGTTCCGGTTGGTGACTTTAACTTCATTTCAAGCCTAATGCTAGAAATTAATCAGCATGAAAAAAGACAAGAATTTGTCAGAATTCAGAACAAAAGAATGAGTTTCTTCTCAATTAAACAGATGACCGATGCTACGTCTAATTATTATGATTGGGTTCTAGAGGATTGGGCGAAACGCAAAACCTGCTCTTGAAAGTCACATGCTAGTTTAACTTGAGCAATTTTTTTTCTGACAATTAATTTCATGTCAGTCCTACATATTTCCAATCTTTCCAAATCTTGGATCACCGAATTGAGCAAATCTACGATTTCAGCATCGCTAGCATCTTTTGGGATTTCAATAAAACTTTTATCCGATTCAAATATCTCCCGAATGGCTTCTGTCCCAAAAGACGCGACAGGAGAATTAAAGTAAATAGACTCAAATATCTTGTGGGGAATTGTATATCTTAGGCGCCCATGATTTGATAACTGCGAAATTGTAAATTTTGATTTCTCATAAACAAATTTCATTTCAGCAAGACTGAGAGTTCTCGAAATAATCTTTAAGTGCGGGCTCTTTATGTAATCAAATGAAATTTTATCTGTACAGATAACAGCACTCCCATTGAATCCTTTGGTGAATATCCGATTTATTCGCTCAAGTCCTGACTCGATGTTATATTTTCCCCTAAATAACACAAAGTTCCCGATACCATTCCAATCCTTTAATTCTGGGGGGCATACGCCCTCAAGGTCATCGAAAAGCCCTTCATTGAATCCGGTGTAGATTGCAGATAGCTTATCTTTTTTTAACTTGAAGCGCTTGATGCACCTTTTTAATTGCACCTCTGATTCTAGAAGTACGGTTGAAGCTGAGTGGAAAGCTAGCAAATCAACTAGGAGGTTCCTTGCTTGCTTCAGCTTTCCGAGGAGGTTTGGTCTGACTGTTGCATCTGATAATGGCCAGCCCGCATCTAGGATGATTGGTGAACGGGTCCAAAAGCGCAACAGGGGCACAAAATAATGGGAAGGTGACATCACCACATATACAACATTCCGGCCTGAATAATTCTTCACAATACGTTTCAATCCAAAGAATTTAGATTTCTGACTCCGAGCTAGCTCAATGCGAGTAATGCGAAAAATGCTATTTAGAGCTAGCTGATCGGCGTAAACGCTGGATCTAGAATAATTTCCTTCCAAATAGCTTAGAAATACAATCTCGGGCACCCCAGCCTCGGAGGAATCGGTTATTGAATAATTGTCCATGGTTGACCACTCTACTATTGTTAGTTGGGTGAAGTTACAAATCCATTGCTGGGGAGGATTCGGGTCTCAGTTATTTGCTTGGTTTAAGGCATATAAAATTATGGAAAGATATCCCAATCGTGAAATAATTTTGATATTTCACACATCCGGCGTTACTGAACGACCACTTGAATTGAATTTGAATTTTCCTTCTATCATTGTTCAGCAAGTGCACGACTTCAATCTTAATGTTTCGAGCGAGCCGCGTGGCAATCATTTGCAAATAATCAGATCTATCTGCATTAGAATATTCAAAACGGCTTTAAAGGTGCTTGGGTTTATAATTTTTGATGATGGAGATTCACGCGTCAAGAGTTGGACTCTCCAAATTAGAAGTCATTATTCTCAGGAGGAGATTCCCAAAGAAACTTTTCTGAGATTCCTTGAAATTCTCAAAATACAAATAGGGGAATTTAAGAATGATGAACCCAAATTGCCTGCAATTCAATATCGCCTCGGTGATTTGGTTTCAATTGCTGATAAATCACCAATCTCTCCAGACAGGTTTTCGCCTTTCTTAAATGGATTAGATGCGGTAAAGGTTTTTACTGATAGCCCAGAACTTGTCGAGGATTTGTTTCAAGAAATCCCCAACCTGGAGATCTGCGCAGTGAATGCCGAGCCGTGGGAAACCATTCTTATTTGCGCACAGCGAGGCGAATTCTTGGGAACTAATTCCAAACTTTCTATCTGGATTGCGGTTATCCGGGCGATTTGCACACCTGAGCTAAATACGTGGATGCCCAAAGAACTTTCTGGCAGTATCAAAGTTTTATTGGGCAAAGAATTTAATGAATTAAAATTTGAATTTTATTAACCAGTTTTAGACAATTATCATAGGCTCTGTATTTAATTGTTTTGAACCTATTTCTACTAGGCCTGTATTGTGAACCTCCATAGGCCAGCCATGTATTGTAGTTTTCCATCCATTGTTCATTTTGTAATCCACTCCAGAATTTTGGTGTACCAAATGAATGAAGGATCTTTGGATTTATGTCACCGGAGCTATTTTGTACTGTAGAAGGGTGCGCCGCGTAAATGTCCATGCTTAGCCAATCTACTTCAATATTATGTTTCCCTAAAGTCATGTTAAGCACCCCTTGCTCTGGAAGATACAAATCTGAGATGAAAGCGTTGGTCATCTGAATACATTCATTGTAAGTTGCTTCGGGGTTAGGGAAGTTTTGATTAAAGACCATAAGTCCGGTTCCTATCCCAAATTCCCTAAAGTAAGATTCTTCTCTTTTGCTGTAAAAACAGTCGTTTAATGTTTGAGGTGATTTGAGTGCCCTCAGCCCAATTTTGGTATCTTCAAGCAATTCATCTATGTTTTGTGAAATTACAATATCGTTATCCATCCAGATTACTTTTTCATAATGCTTTAAAAATTTTAAACACTCATACTTGGAAAAGACTACGGGCGTAAAAATTCTGACACATTTTGAGTAATTGAATTTAATTCCAGAGAACGGAGGGAGGTACCTTCCGATGTAACACTGAAATCTCTCAGCAAGAATTTTATAGTCGCTTTTTGAAATTCTGTCTGTTACAAGTAGGATGTCACAACTTACGTCAAAGTTGGCGCGCTTCAAATCCTGGATCGCACAGGCAGCAGCAAAGATTAAGTTTGAAGAAACCCCTAGAACAACCAAATTTTCTTTTTTTTTCCTTGGATTGGCATTTAGAATTTCAATTGTCAACTGTTTTTCTCCCGATGTATGAGTAGAAGATGAAGAATACCGTTCGAAGGTTCCGAAACCGATAAGGTTCAATTCCGTTAAATCCACTTAGAAAAAGTTTCTTCCATGCCACTCTTTTATTTACGTAGTACTCAAATAGATACTCTTGAAAGTAGATATTTGAAAGCGCTTGCATGCGAAAAGAAATTGGGAGTTGCGAAGATTTCACAAAGACTTCCGCAGCAAGATTTCTTTGTTCTGAAATTCTGCTTGTCGAAGAAGTTCCAGTAATCGAGTCCTCATGAATTCTCCATTGAGCGGTGATTCCAGGTTTTTTGTAAAAGACACCCATTGCCGACATACGAAGCCAAAATTCATAGTCACTCACGTATTTCCAGTCGGGATTCCTACCCCCCACTGCTATGGCCACTTCGGTTCTGAAAAACGCTCCAGGCCCGGGAAGACAATCCAATTCCGCCACGAGAGCTTTTAGCGAAAATTCGCGCGGAAAATTGAGTTTTAACACATGACCTTGCGAATTGATAGTCCTCCAATCGCTATATATGGCCACAACATTTTCATTCGAATGAAAAATGTTAGCTACGTCTGAAAAAATTTCTTTAGTGAAGAGTGGATCATCACAATTGACCACTAGCGCATAGCGCCCTTGGCTAATATCTAAAGCCGCATTGACTGCAAATCCTTCACCTTTCTTATGTTCCTCAAGCAGAATAACCGAGTCGCCAAAAGATTCAATTATCTCTCTAGTGTTATCCGTCGAGGCATTATCCACAATGATATATTCGTAAGATTCATTCTTAGCATATTCAAGAACTGAATAAATCGTGCTTTCCAGAAACGCGCCTCCATTAAATACTGGAGTGATTATTGAGAATTCAGGTCTTTTCACATGATCTACTTCGCTTGTTATCTTATTTGACATTTATTGTCACCTTTTTCCCCAGGGTAAAATTGATATGTCTCAATTGAAGCTACTGGAAAACTATTCTTGAGTTTATTTGAGATTGCTTAATCGCAAGCAGCGAAAATGATAGTTTCAGGAATATTTGGGATTTCGGGAAAGTATAATTTGTAAACCTTTTGAATTTAACGTCTTCCCTTTCAATGGCGTATGGACCATTTTGATACTTATATCCTGAAATCCCCGTAAGCTTTGAGAAGCCGTGTTTTCTTAACTCTGACACATTCCTTCCAGAGATATGGGCATTAAACGGATTGTTCAAAGAATCCGGTTGCCATACAAAACTATTAGTGGTAGCCAATATGGTACTTTTGGAGGATTTCTGATCTATCTCATAGAGTGTTTTATCTCCATTCGATTCTGTAAGGTGCTCTAAAACTTCTAGGCACACCACAATACCGAATTGATGAGTTTGAAATTCATTAAGTATTTCAGTTGCAGTACCGACTATTTTTCTTGGGACTATGTTGAATACTTTCCTTCCAATTAAGTCTTGGTTAACATCTACTAATACCAGATTAATTCTTTCCCGAATTGTATCTGGGGTTAAATTTAGAATTTCATCCCCGTGGCCCCCTTTGCCGCATCTAAGATATAGAATTTCAATTTTCTCTGAACCGACATTGGAGATTCTTACAATTTCTGAGGCAATTCCAGACTCTGCCGTTACGGTCCGTAGCTTGAGTAGTCTAAAGAAGATAAAGTCGGGGAGTCTGTACATATAGAAAATTATATTGAGAATCTCTCTGCCTTATGTCTAATTGCTCAAACATTCTCCATAAATTTCAAACGTATTCCTTGCGCATGTAGCCCAGGAGAATCTACTTGGATCGATTTTATCTGGGGAAAATGATAATCCTTTAGATTTACCGTTAATTGCATTCATAATCGCAAAGTTGATCGATTCTAGGGAGCTAGGATCGAAAAAAATTGGAATGTCAAAACCGATTTCTCTGAACACTGGAATGTCTGAACATGCGATTGGTGCGCCAGATTGAATGGCTTCAATGATTGGTAGCCCAAATCCCTCAGATCGTGATGGGAATACAAACAAGCTAGTGGAACTGTACAGTTCGCCCAGTTGCGAATCAGTCACGTTGACTTGCTTCACATGCTTTGCTAGGTCGAGTTTGTCCAGCAATAAGTTTTCTTCTTTTGAAAATTTACCTCCGCCTGCTGCGATAACTTTAAAATTAGTTTTGAGTTCAGGTCCAATCGCAAAAGCTTTCAAGAACATTTCAAAATTCTTATATCCCCCTCTCTGTCCAACGTATAAAATGAAGGGTTCTCTGACAGGATTCATCATTGTTTTGCCATATTGGGAAAGATTCGGTGATACTCCTAGGTAGGTTACTTTCACGAAACTATCTTTGACATTGAAGTTTTCCAATATATCTTTCTTTGTTGTTTCCGAAATAGTTATGATTGTTTGCTGTTTCGAGAGAATCTTTCCAAGATGCCGAAGTCTTTCCCCAGATTTATCTTCTTTCTCTCTAATTAAATCGAAAATTGTAATCACACTGGGTTTCAATAAACTAATTTGCTGGCTCTTGGTTGATGTTAAATGGATTAGGTTTGCAGAGTGCCTTCCAATTCTCTTTGCTTCTAGGGATTTAGCTAATCTGGTTATTCCTTTATTGAATCCAAATTTCTGTGTAGATATAGGTAAGTACCAATTTCCGTCACGAAACTTGGTTTCTTTAAGATGTTGGTTATAGTGAATTGGGGCATTTATGAATACGTTAACACCATGTGATTCATCAAGTTTGCTGGCTATCTCGCAAAAATACCTTGACACCCCGCCCCTGGTTTGGCTACGAAAAGCATCTCCAGTATAGATGACATCCACGCAAAAACCTCCTTCTGTCGGTACTCTTTTACCTGCTAGTCACCCGGCAGCGCAATTCTTCTGAGAGGTAACATTGTGACGCATATTGAAATCGATTTGACTCAAACCTTACCTCAATTGCGCCCCGTTGAATTAGCAGACAATATTCGCGTAGGAAATACTTACGATGGTGGTTATGTAATTCCCCGACGAATTCTTGATGATGTGGATCACCTCTTGTCTTTCGGCCTCGGTCAAGACTGCTCTTTTGAACTAGGTATGCAAATGCTTGTAAAAGGTATCTCAATAGACGTTTATGATCATACGGTCGTCCCGCCTTCCCCAAAGACTTTACTAATGAATTTGCTTTTTTCAATTCTATATCGTAGTCCTGATAGGTTTCGAAACTATTTGAAATTCTCAAGCGATTATAAAAAACTATTCCGTACAGCAGAACACAGAATGCAGCGGGTAAATAGCCATGCTTACAAATCTCACGACAGGTCCATTTCAGAGATCTTAGACGACCACAAGAATCAGCAGATTGCGCTGAAGATAGATATAGAAGGGGATGAATTTAAGATACTAGGGCAAATCGTGGCCAAAGCAAGCAATATAAAAGTGATGGTAGTTGAGTTCCACGAAATTGAAGCTCATTTTGAACTTTTTAAGAACCTACTTGCTACCATATCAGAGCTGTTTACGATTACGCATGTGCATGCAAACAATTTCGGTGACTTAAATCGATTAGGTACTCCTGACGTTTTGGAAGTTACTTTTCTTCCCAGAAAAATTGTGTCAGAGACAGACCTTGTTTCAGTCTTGCCGCTAGTTGGATTGGACTATCCCAGCGAATCCACCGCTGATGACTTTATTCTAAGATGGTCTTAGGAGGATGTCATTAAATCGCACCCAAAGCATTCGGGTTGTAGAAAACTTTTATCGTCCCACTGAAATAGGGATTTGATCTCGCTAGTTTAGAAACTCGCTACTACAAATGATTGGAAATCTCGTCAAATGGCACATAGTTTGTCTCTTTTGGTAGTTGGCGATTTAGGGCCAGTCGGCTTGCAATCACTTTCAAGTATGGCGGTACTGGATCTAGACAAGATATGTGTGATTTCTGATGATTTGGGAGAAACATGGCTTGTTGAGAATGTGCCAGACATTCACAAAGACAAGCTTTGCTTCCATTCAAATCCTGATATCTCAGCTGTTCTGCAAAGGTTCGAAAATAACACCTATTACGCTGGATTTGGTACGAATAAATTTATCGAAATTATGATTCTCAAATGGTTACTTTTGCTGGATATTTTTAGGAATCATTCAGGGATTGAGTTTATAGTTTACTCTGATCTGGATGTCATGTGGGTAATTTCTCCCGCCGAAGAAATCACAGCTTTTTTAAAATCAGCTAAAATGTTTGCAATCCAGGAAGATTTCAACAATAAAACAGGTCGGATTTTTTTCTGTCCTGGAATTATGCTTTGGCGGAATACTTTGGAATCTCAAGAAGTTCTGAACATGCTTGTTGAAATTCATAAGGCCAGTTCCTCTAGCGGCAAGCCGATGCCTGACGATAAAGTGCTTAACGGATTGATTGTCTCTGAAGATATGTTTAATATTGTATATGTGCTTCCCAGACATAAGTTTGTCATAGGACATCGAATAATCGATTTGGTTGCTCAGTTCAACGGATTTAAGCTCGAAAATACCATTTGTTATCATGCAAATTATTCAACATCTGAAAAAGTTAAATTGACCAGAATGTCTGCCTCTCTTCTTTCGAGTCCTCAACTATTGAAAAGAATTAATTTCTTGCTATGTACAATAGCGGAGAGATACTTGTCATGAGTAATTTGCAGGCAAGCAATATTGCGATTGTAATTTTAGGCTATTGCCGGCCTGAATTCTTAGCGGATAGAGTTTCAGAAATTAGTTCACTAGGTGCTCAAAATGTTTTTATCTCTATAGACGGGCCCAAGAATTCTGAAGTCTTTTCCTCTCAGATTGAAGACTGTCAGGAAGTCGCAAGGCAAGCTGCCTTAAATTTTGGTTACTCTGTAATGATTCATCCTCAAAATTTGGGCCTAAGCAGACATGTCACTGAAACGATTTCAAATATTTTACTGAAGTTTGAATGGGTGGTTGTTATAGAAGACGATATTAGACTAAGTCAAAATTCTTTACAGTCTTTTTACGAGGGAATTCGGATTGCAAAAGAGTCTGGTTTGAATGGAACTGTTGGAGGATTTTCATTCTATGGTGCAGATTTAAGTATCCACCTAAGTCGTCTAAATTTTTGGAGAACAAGTCGGTATTTTTCAGCCTGGGGTTGGGCAATTAATAGAAAGTCTTGGAATTTTTATAGTCTGGATATTTCAAATGTTGACATCGAAAATACACTTAAAGATTCAAAAACTTGGGCGGCTTTAAACCGCAGGCAACAGCAAGCATGGCTTTCTAAATTCCGCAAAGTTAAAGAAGACCCTTCGTATACCTGGGATTTTCAGATGGTATACGCAAGTTTCGTGAATGATTGGAGGCACCTATTGCCGGTCTTTCGTTTTGTAGACAACGTTGGCTTCGACGACCTTCGTGGTACCCACACAAGGGGTAAAAAACCAAAAAATTTATTGGGGGATGCAGGGGGTGGAATTGTCAAGAACAGCTTCACTAACTTTCCTTTTCATAATTTTTTTAGTTGGATTGATTCCAACACATGGATCCTGGATGACCCTAGAACCATCAAGAGAATTCAATTTTTAGGAAAATTAATAAAAAGTTTCACGAAAGAACGATGACATTCCTATCTCCTAAATATGATGGGTTCGAAATGTAGCGGACATAAGCGCCATGCGCTTCACGACCGGAGTACTCATAATCGATGCCTTGGAAAGTTACATCTATATAATTACTCGGGTTTAAATATCTATCTAAAGCCCTTGTTAGACTTCGTGGTGCAGAGAAATCCCAAATCGCTTCTTTTGCTGATGCAACCTTCCTACCTTCAAGTGAAGGGGCATAACTCGCTATTTCCGCCAAGGCGATCGAAAAAAAGTGATGATTTTTGGGGCCAATTATTGCCCATTGAACAACTTGTTTGCCTTTAAATTGACTTGGGATTAGATTTGACGGGGACACTCTTTCGAAGTTGTTTTGTTCAAAAGAGATAACTGCTTTTGTTTGGTCAAGAATTAATTCATCAAATGGTTTTTCAATTACTCTATTAAGGCTTAAGAAAACTCCCCCGTATTCCCTGACAAGGCAGAGGCGGAAAATATCCATTTGAGAGGCTTTATATTTTGTCCGTAGAAATATATCCAGAATTTCTTTCTCTGCGTACTTTTTCATCCAAGTGCAGACATCTTTGTCATTGAAAAAAATAAACCTCCAGCTTTCATTTCTTAATGTCATTTCTAAAATGTCTTTATAATGAGATTTTCCCACCTTGGATGTAGAAAACGTTGTGAAACAAGTTCGGAAGTTGGTTAACATTTCCATCTCTTCTACGTCTGAAAACTTTTCCATAAAATCTAAGAGGTTCTTTCTAGGCAACTCGTTACTTAGAAGAGCGCGATAAAAGTATTTTATAGACTTCAGGGTTCTAACGGGACTATTTGAAATTCTAACGTACATTGACTTTATGTGTGTTCTTGGCATATTTAAGGTCCTATAAATTTTTTCTAAGCGGACGGTAAGTATTCTCACTAAAGTTTATTCCAGTACTACTGTGCCCAAAGTCGGCAAATTTGCATGAAAAGCTCACTCTCTATGATGTATTTCAATCATAGCGAAGATTATTGTTTAGTTCGAATTTAGACTAGTAGGATGTTGAAAGGTTTTTATAGGTGGACTAGAAAGTTGGAATCCTGTGCGAGTAGCGTTTGTCACTCTAGCGAGTAGAGATTACTTTCCCGGAGCAAGAAGGTTGTTTGAATCTATAAAGAAGCATACAAAATCGAGAGATTTTGAAAGCATTTTATTCTCGGATGAGCCAAATGCATCTAAATATTTCGAGCACTTATTCGATAGAATATTGATAATTCCCACTGGGGGAGAGGTCTTCAGTTTCAATCCAGTGGTGCCAAGATTTGAATTTACTTTACACAAGTTGTCTACTTTAAAGTTTTTGGAGCTGGAGAATTATGATCGAGTCATTTTTTTTGATTCAGATCTATTGTGCACGTCGAGTATAAGTCCTTTATTGGGCATTCATCTGAACGAACATGATTTTCTGGCTGTTCGGGATTATGCTAGCTCTAAGTATTATCCAAATAGAATTGCTGAGTTGAATTTAGATCCGGAGAGAATCTTTAATACTGGTTGCTTCGTACTAAATCGAAGTATTCTCAAATTTCTAAACTATTCAGATTTAGTCTCGCAAATTTCGGAGACAAATTTGAGTTATGATGGCGGAGATCAGGGTTATTTCAATTATATAATTCAGAATTCGGATGCAAAGCTCCAGCTACTCCCGTTGCGTTTCAACTATCCGTTAGATATCAATTATCCGAAAGTTTGGACTACTCCAACTTTGATTCATTTTTCTGGGGCTAAGCCTTGGGTGAACTCGATCCAAACTCCTAGTTGGGATTCGGACATGTATCGACTATGGAATTTGGGGGAATCGACTTGGAAAGATTTTCCAAGTCGAAGGGTTAGGACACGCCTATATTGGTATAAAAGAAACTTTCATATCTTGTACAGTAAATTCGATTTCACATTAAGAGGAAAGGCAATTTCTCTTAGAAATAGCACTAGGGGATGGAAGTAGGTTGGTCGGTGCCATATAGAAATGACTCACGTTTTTCAGCCTAATCCAGAATCATTCAATCGAGGATAGCAACCCCATACTGGGTCGCAAGATGTACCGCCACGATTCCCGATTGATTGTCATTTTTAGATGGATCAATCCATTCGATGCTCAAATCCCCTATCGCTGCGAGAATTTCCTCCTTAAACCACGAATCGGCAAGTTGATCACTATCTGCAATTACGATTTTTTTGATTTCTGCAATCGATGCGCCATCTTGCGATGGGTGATCTGGTGTTAGCCATTGAATAAAAAATGGAAACTCGCGAGTATCTGCAATCTCCTTTACGCCAATTTGCTTCCACTTTAAATCAGAACCGTTCGGACGTGTGCGATGCCCTACGATTGCTTCACGGCCAAACTTCTTAGCAATTGGTTCAATATCTTTAGTGCTGAAAACCCAGGTAAACCATCCTCCGCCTTCATTTGCCTTCTTAGAAACAGCTTGGCCCCAAGGCGTTTGTTCCGTCGCTGGATGATCAAGCGGACAAACAACTTCGATGTATTGGCCATTCTTTAGTGCACACGTGAAGTTGCGTGTACCAAATCGTGGGTGGATTCCACCGTCTACAAAGGTGCTACCCAGGCGCGAACCTAAGCGTTGTACTGTGTCAGCAAGTTGATCATGAGAAGTCACATAAGAAACATGGTCTAGACGCATGGTGGAATTCTGCCGTATGGCAAGGGGTGCTCATGACCACCCTCAAGTGCTGGTTTAGATATCTATTTACGCGCTAATTGGCACATCAGCGCTTCGCAAGTGACGAGCGGAGCGGAATTACATTCAAGGTTGACGCGAGCTTCCAAAAGTGCGTTGATCTTCAGGATTGTCGAATGCTCAGGGTGCGATGCCGCGTAACTTTCAATCTCTGCGCGCATATCTGTGTTGATCATAGATTCCGTATTGCCCGATTGCACCATCATGACATCACGGTAGAAGGTGGCAATATCAAGAAGTGCGCCATCGATTGAGTCACGGACCATTCGGGTGGAACGTGATTTCTGCTCCTTCTCAAGTTCCTTGACTGCTTTGGCTCCGCCGGTTGCCATGCTGCGGCCAGTTGCGCCTTTTCCATATGCTTCTTGGAGTTTTTCAATCTCTTTTCCATCGCGTTCATCCGATGATTGATTCGCCTCCTGCGTCGCGAGATCAACGAGAGTTTGAGCGGCTTGGAATGCTGCGGCAAGAGAACCCAATTGAAGAGGAAGTTGCATAATGATTTTGCGGTTGCTGCGGACTGATTCGTTTATTGCCAAATATTTGGCACGCCCAATATGTCCCTGGCTTACTCTTGCTGCAAAGTCGGCCATTCCTGGTGCGATGTTGTCACGCTGAATCAATACATCGGTAACAGCTTGTAGCGATGGCGTGCGGAGCTGTAGGTGGCGACATCGTGAACGAATTGTTGGCAGCACATCATGAAGAGTTGGTGCACACAGCAACCAAACAGTTCTTGTGCCTGGTTCTTCAATAGCTTTAAGAAGTGCGTTGGCTGCAGGTTCGGTAAGACGATCAGCATCTTCCATAACGACTACTCGCCAGCCTCCCATTGATGGTGCCCATGCAACGCGAGTGAGAAGTTCGCGGACTTCTTCTACTTTGATGGATAAACCTTCGGTGCGAATGATTTCAACGTCAGGATGTCCGCTTGACTTTGCCGCATCGCAATCAGAGCAAGTGCCGCAGCCATTGTTGGGACAGATGAGTGCTTGGGCGAATGCGACAGCAGCTGATGAGCGCCCTGATCCTGGAGGTCCTGTGAAGACCCAGGCATGGGTCATTTCTTGTGATTCCTCGCCGGTGCGAGAGGCGGCTATTGCTCCTTGGAGGATATCGATGATGTGTTCTTGCCCGACGAGATCATCAAAGACGGAAGACATTTATTCCGGCTTCCAGAATTTATTCATACTTTCGTTATCGACTACCTCAAGATCAAAATCAATCATCGCTTGAATCATTACCTCGAAGCTGGTTGTCGGAGTCCAACCCAATGTCTTATGGGCCTTGGTTGCATCACCCACAACAGAAATAACTTCTGCTGGTCGCGAAAGGGATGAATCTATCTTAAGATATTTTTCCCAATCGGAAATTCCCGCACAGGTAAATGCGGTCGCCACAAAATCTTTGAGACTATGAGAACTTCCTGTGGCTAAGATGAAATCATCCGGCAAGTTGTGGTTCAGTATTGAAATCATTCCACCAACATAATCTGGTGCCCAACCCCAGTCACGAGAAATATCGAGGTTTCCTAAAGTGAGGGAACCTGCTTTTCCTAGGGCGATTTTCGCAACCCCGCTCGTTATTTTACGGGTAACAAATTTAGGATCTCTCAAAGGAGACTCATGATTGAAAAGAATCCCGGTAGAAGCAAATTGTCCGAAAGATTCACGGTAATTGACAACTAGGTGATGTGCGGCGACTTTGCTGACGCCATACGGAGAACGCGGATGAAGGAGGGTTTCCTCGGTTTGAGGGTAGCTCTTTGGGAGGCCAAACATTTCACTACTAGATGCGTGATAGAAGCGAGTACTGTGCATTTTCAATTGATTAAGGGCATTTAGCCAGTGAAGGGTGTGGAAAATATTTGTTTGAAGCGTATTTTCTGAATCGCTCCAAGAATTTGCTACTGAACTTTTCGCGCTTAAATGGTAAATCTGATGTGGCTGAGTTCGGTCCAGGAATTCAATAACTGACCTAATGTTTGAAGAATCCAATATTTCAACTTGGATTTTTGGGTTGTACCTCTCCAAAAAGGTTTTTTGGTCTGTATTTCTTACGATGCCTGTCACGGTGTGGCCTATTGCGGCTAGTTTCAGACCAAGAATTAGCCCATCCTGGCCAGCAGCACCAGTAATCACGACTCTCTTTAGATCATTCATTTACTTCTTAATTCTCTTTGTGACTGCGTTGGTGGCGATGCGAATTGGTTTGAGGAATTTATTCTGTTGTGGGCCTTGGGCGTTGCGCTTGAGGGCGGGGAGTTCGGCAACGCGGGCAATGATTTGGGTGTGGATCTCTTCGACGGATTCTGTGCCGTCGACGACAAAGTAGCGTTCTGGATCCATCATGGCGATTTGTAGGAACTCTTGGCGAACACGTTCGTGGAATTCGGTGGGTTCTGCTTCTAGGCGATCGCGTGATTGCAGACGAGAGAGTCCGATCTCTGCGGGAACATCGATCAGGATTGTGAGAGTTGGGTAGAGGGATTCGGTGGCCCAACGTGAGATGCGTGCGACTTCAGATGGATTGAGCACGCGACCTGCGCCTTGGTAGGCCGCAGATGAATCGAAGTAGCGATCTGTGATGACAACATCTCCGGCATCGAGGCCTGGACGAATTACAGAGAAGACATGGTGGGCGCGGTCTGCGGCATAGAGAAGTGCTTCAGCGCGTGGTGAGATTGCACCGGTTTCATGGCCGAGAAGAATTTTACGTAGATCTTTTCCGAGGTCGGTGCCGCCGGGTTCGCGAGAGAGGATGACGGTCTCGCCTTCTTGTTCCAGCCATTTCTGTAGCAACTTTGATTGCGTTGATTTGCCGGTGCCTTCGCCGCCTTCGAATGCGATGAAGATTCCTTTGGTGGGAGCTCCGGTGATGGCACCGAGTTCGCCTTGCATTGCAGCGAGGATGTCAGACCATAGAGAGACTGTGGGGCGATCTTTCATCTGGTGATACGAGATGGAACCGATGAGAACTGCGATCAGACCTGCGATGAGGATGGTGGCTTGTGCGCCGTTGAAGTTGATGGCGATGTTCTGGAATGTGTAGCTGTGCACGCCGATGGTGGCGGCAATGATCGGTGCGATGGCAAGGACTGCCACCAAGGTGATGCGGATCAGTGATTGCACGAAGGCGAAGGTGCGGCCGCGGATCTCGTCGTGGACCTCCATGCCCAACATGGTGAAGCCGGTAACCCAGGTGATTCCGCTGAAGGCTCCGAGGATGGCGACGATAAAGATGGAGAGGGTGAGGTTAGAGATTGCTGCGAGGAGAACAAGGAAGATGCCTGCTGTTGAAAGGGATGCGCCAAATAAACGGCGGCGTGAGAACTGTGCAAATATCTTGGGGCCATAGGCGATTCCGATTGCAAGGCCGGTGAAGACTGAGCCGAAAAGAACACCGTATGCGGCATCGCCGCCGCCGAGATCGCCGACAAATGTGCGGGCAAGGCCGATAACAGCACCGGCTGCTGAGAATGCGCCGACCATGCCGATGATGAGGCCGCGGATAATTTTAGATTGCGAAACTGATTTCCATCCTTGGATCAGTGATTGACCAACGTTCTCGCTCTCGGCTTTTTTAGATGCTGCGCCTTTGGGGATTTCTTTTAAGGAGCGGATTGTCCATGCGGCGAAGAGAAATGATGCTGCGTTGATATAGAGCGCAACGTCGACAGAGTTGGTGGGAAGTAGTGGGCTGATTGCGGCGAGCGCACCCGATAAAAGTGTGAGCAGTGAGAACAAGATTGCAGCGATGGGCGCTGTGCCATATGCGGCTAAGAGTGAGACTTGATTTGCATTCTCTAACTTGTCACGTGGAACAAGATTGGGAACGGATGCTTCTTTGGCCGGTGACCAGAAGAGCGTGAGGCATTCGACCAAGATCATTGCGGTGTAGAGCCAGAAGTATGTGTGAACGATTGGGATAGAGATGTAGAAAGCGGCGCGCATGATGTCGACGCCGACCATCAGACGGCGGCGATCGAAGCGATCGGCGATTACACCGGCTAACGGTCCGAGAAATACTGCAGGCAGAAGGCGTGCGATAAAGACACCGGCGATTGCGAAGTTTGCAGTTGCATAGGAGCCGCCAGAGAGTTGTTGTGCCAGCGCCGTTGTTGCCAGCAGGCCAAGCCAATCGCCCAAGGATGAGAAGACCATCGAGTTCCAGAGCTTGCGAAAGGCCGGGATAGCTAAGACGCTGCGGGTTGCGTCAGGGGCCGGCGCAGCAGGTGTTGGGAGGCCCTTGGACATGGTGTGAGTCTATCGGGCGGGGCTGATAGGCCTAGATAGGGCTAAAAGAGGCTTCTAACGCTCTCTTCGAGGGAGTACTTGGATGTAAAGCCCATGGCGCTTTTGGCGAGGTTGATATCGGCGCAGAGGAATGCTGGGTCTCCTGCGCGGCGGGGACTTTCGATGACCTTTGTGTCGGACTTATTGGTGGCAGCTAGAACTAAGTTGATGATCTCGCGCACTGATGCGCCACGGCCAGTGCCGATATTCATTGCAGGTGGAAGTTGAGTTGTTGCATCGGCTGCAGCTAAATGTGCGCGGGCGATATCGCGGACATCAACATAGTCGCGGATACATGTGCCGTCGGGTGTTGGGTAATCGGTACCGAAGATTGTTGGTGCTTCACCTTTGTTGAGTTTGCCTAAGACGATAGGAACAAGGTTTTCAACTGAGTTATCGAGAAGTTCTTTTGCTGCGGTGCCCACAACATTGAAGAAGCGAAGTGATGTTCCGTGGTTACCGGGCTTATTGATAAATGCAGTGACTGCAGATTCTGCTTGGTACTTAGAGTCACCGTAAGGAGAGATGGGTGCCTTTGGTCCATCTTCTTTACATGGCTCCATGGAGTCGGGGCTTCCATAGACAGCTGCAGTGGATGAGAAGATAAATTTCTTGACGTTGTTACGTTCTGCAATCTTGATGAGTTCTTGCGTAGCTTCTAAGTTAACTTGGAAGTACTCATCTGACTTCTCCATCGATTCACCAACTGCTTTGAGTGCTGCAGTGTGGACAATGCCGTTGATCTTATGGGTGCGAATTACATTTTCGATCTCGTTGTAATCGCGGATATCGCCCTTGATAAATGGGATCTCTACGCCATGGTGTGCGCGCAGGTAGGTGATGCGAGATTCAAGGCCCTGGTAGAGCGAGTCATAGATGACAACTGATTTGCCGGCGCGGATAAATTCATCGGCGATATGTGTGCCGATATATCCAGCACCACCTGTAAGTAGCCACGTCTCTTGAGTCATGAGTGAAGTCTACTCAGCGGATTTCTTTACTTTTCCTGTGGCTTTCTTCGCTGCCTTCTTCTTTGTTGCAGCTTTTTTAACGGTGTTCTTTGTCAGGGTTGGCGCAGTAGCGCCTGGCTTTGCTTTGGCAGCTTTTTTACGGCTCTTTTTAGGAGATGGGCCATTCTCGGCCTCCCATGCGCGACGTCCTGCAAGAAGTTCTAATCCGCGTTCGAGAGTCATTGCTTCTAGTGTGTCACCGCGACGGAGCGTTGCATTGGTTTCACCATCGGTGACATACATACCAAAACGTCCATCTTTAATGATGACTTGTTTCTCACTGCCGGGATCAAGACCGAGTTCTTTCAGTGGAGGCTTAGCAACACCGCGACGGCGCTCCTTTGGCTTTGAGTAGATCTCGAGTGCTTCATCTAAGTTGATAGAGAAGAGTTGTTCTTCTGATGTCAGTGTGCGTGAATCTGCGCCTGCTTTTAAGTACGGACCGTAACGACCATTTTGAACGGTGATCTCTTCTCCGGCGCTATTGGTGCCCAGTACGCGCGGTAGTGAAAGTAGTTGCAGTGCATCATCCAAGGTGATGGTGTCGAGGTTCATTGTGCTCAAGAGTGAAGCGGTCTTTGGCTTTGGTGCATCTTTCTTCTTACGCTTCTTCTTTGGTTCGCCCTTATCGTTAAGTTCGACAGGCTCTTCCGGAAATATCTCGGTGATGTATGGACCAAAGCGCCCGGACTTTGCAACAACTTCAAAGTTTGTCTTGGGATCAACACCGAG
>Ga0114963_10000405_pt1 | contig 29080 bp, 29 predicted proteins | sample C_131016_EF_Meta_FD_87019 | JGI IMG/M metagenome (GOLD analysis project Ga0114963, IMG submission 87019) | Freshwater microbial communities from Lake Croche, Canada to study carbon cycling - C_131016_EF_MetaG | ecosystem: Environmental > Aquatic > Freshwater > Lake | place: Lake Croche, Canada... | reverse complement strand
TTCATCACCACTGCACCACTTCGCGCATTCACCACCACCCGCGCGGATCCTTGGGCGGGAGTAACAGACAAAGCTTCTAGCTCAGAGATAAACTTCACTAGGTCATCTGCCGCCTCAGGCACGCGCACATCAATTGTCCGACCATTCACTGCGCGCGCAATATCACCCGTGAATTTCTTATTAATTGCTTCTTCAATCTTCTGTGAAGTACCGAAATCTGTTTTGTGAAGTTCTAGGTGCAAAATACCATTGGCTCCAACCTTTGTAGGAACCACACGCTCTACTGTTCCACCTTCAGAAATACGCCCTGCTGAAAGCTGATTCACTTGCTTTGAGGCGCCACCTGACGAAGCCCCTGCTCCACCGATCACTACGTTACCTTGAGCCAGGGCATACACTTGACCATCAATTCCTTTCAATGCGGTCATCAGCAGTGTTCCACCGCGCAAACTCTTCGCATTTCCAATGGAGCCCACCACGACATCAAGACGCTGTCCCGGCTGAGCAAAGGCGGGAAGTTCCGCCGTAACAGCGACTGCAGCCACGTTTTTCAACTGCAGGCTAGTTGCGGGAGGAAGGTTCACCCCTAATTGGCCCATCATGGTAATCAAACTTTGAACCGTGAAAGGAGTCTGCGTGGTTTGGTCACCTGTTCCATCCAATCCCACTACTAAACCATAGCCTACCAATTGATTAGGTCTTACACCCTGGATATTGGCAATATCTTTAATCCGTTCGGCATAGCAAGGCGTACACAACACCAAGACCACTGAAGCAGTGAGAAGAATGTGGCTAGATTGTGCAAAAGCACGCATTAAACGGTTCAACATGGAGTGGGCATTTAAAAACATGTTTATTAACCTCTCAGAAAGGTGATGCTTTTAAGAAAGCCCGCTGCATCCAACCCATTTCTTGGGCATCATTCACAAAGCCATTCGCCTTGTACTCCAGTTTTGCATCCGCAATCTGGGTAGAAGAAACGGTGTTTCCAGACAAGATATTTGCGGGATTCACAACTCCTGCGAGACGGATAAATTCTGTCCCCTGATTCACCGCAATTTGTTTTTCTCCGCTGACAATCAAATTGCCATTAGATAGAACTTCAATCACTGTCACCGTGATTGTGCCCGTGAAAGTGTTCGTCGCTGCAGCGTCCCCTGCCCCAGCAAATTTAGTCGTATCGGTTCCCGTTAGACTGGCCCCAGCAAGCCCTAAAGTAGGTAAACCTTTGATAGGCGAGATCGTTAAAGCCGAAGAAGTGGCGCGGGAGGCATCTGCTGAAGACTTCTTACTCGCCGTGGTACTTTCGTTTAAGGTAACAATAATCGTATCGCCTACTTGGCGAGCGCGTCGATCTTCAAAAATGGGGCGATAACCATAACCAGGGCGGGTTTGATAAATACCACCGGTGGGCTCCGGATCGTCTATTGCCAACGCCGGACGCGCAGTAGATGGCTGAGAAATGATCGAATTAGGAGCAGGCTCATGAGCACACCCTGATAAGACCAGAGCGAGAGCAGAAACAAAGCTAAACGTAGGGAGTGAAATTATTTTTTTCATGATTTACATTTGCGAAAGTTTGGCTAACATTTGATCGGCAGTTGAAATCGCCTTGCTATTGATTTCATAAGTACGCTGGGTTTGAATCATATTCACCAGTTCTTCAACCACATTCACGTTAGAGGTTTCGATATAACCTGCTTGCAAAGAACCTGCAGCATTTTGTCCCGGAGCAGTTGTTGCTGCGTTGCCTGATGAACCGCTTTCTTGGTAGATATTTCCACCCAATGCAGTCAGGCCCGCAGGATTTTGAAACATTGCTAACTGCAAATTACCAATCTGAACTGGGGTAGCCGCTCCAGGTTGCGTCACGGAAACGGTGCCGTCTGCAGCAATGGTGACCGTCAAAGTATTAGCGGGAATAGTAATGGGAGGCTGAATCACATAACCATTTGCAGTAACAAGTTGCCCAGTTGCATCGGTTTGAAAGGCACCATCCCGGGTATAACCTGTTGTGCCGTCTGGCATCAGCACCTGAAAGTAGCCATTCCCACTGATTGCTACATCTTTTGGGTTTCCAGTAGCGGTAAGGTTCCCTTGCGATAAAATGCGCTCCGCAGCGACAGGTTGAACACCCGTACCCAGTTGCAACCCTGAAGGTAAATTGGTCTGAGTACTACTAGGCGCACCAGGCGCACGAATGGTTTGATAAATCAAATCTTCAAACACCGCGCGCGAGGCTTTAAAGCCATTTGTTCCAACGTTTGCTAGGTTGTTGGAAATGACATCCATTTGAGTTTGTTGGGCATCCATTCCTGTTTTTGCGATCGCTAGGGTACGGTTCATGGTTTGGGTCTCGTCGTTAAGTTATTTGGTTTTTATAAATCAGCTTAAGGTCAATAACTGACTAGCTGATTTTTCGTTCTCACTTGCGGTGGTAATCATTTTGGTATTGAGTTCGTACTGTCGAGATAGCTCAATCATTTGCACCATTTGGTGCGTTAAATTCACGTTACTGCTCTCCAAATTTCCGGATGCGACTTGTACAGTTGCACTAGGGGCTGCAGCACGGCCATCGCGGGTTTGAAACAAGCCATCATCGCGACGCATCATATTGCTTGCAGGAGGATCAACTAAACGTATTTTTCCGGCCACCACAACGATAGGGGGAATATTTCCACCTTGCGATGAAGTGGCGGATACCGTTCCATCAGGAGCGACAGTCACGACTGAGTTAGGTGGAATGTTGATAGGAGCGGGAGGAGCGCCAGGCCCAGGATCGCTCAGGACGGTTGTTCCATTGTGAGTGGTGAGGAGTCCGTTCGCTTGTACTTGCAAATTTCCATCACGGGTATAAGCCTCAGAACCATCATTGGCTCTTACTGCAATCCAACCGGTGCCCTGAACCGCTACATCGAGGGCGCGCCCCGTTTGCTGAAAATTACCGGGCGTAAAGTCAGCGCCGGGGGTTGAATCTGTTACGAAGGCTCGGGTGGGTTGCGCTTTTCCAAGAATTGGGACCGCACGAAATGTAGCAAGCTCCGATCGAAAAGCAGTGGTATTCACGTTGGCCAAGTTATTGGTCACGGTGGCTTGCTGCTCCATCGTCTGCTTGGCACCGGTCATAGCCGTGTAAATCATGCGATCCATTTAGTCACCTCAACGCAGGGTATCAATCGTGTTAAACATGGCATCCAAGGTCTTCACGGTTTGCGCACTCGCTTGATAATCACGCTGCGCAGTAATCAAATTCACCAATTCTTTTGTAAGATCGACATTAGAAGACTCTAGAGAAGATCCCTGCAATGAACCGGTACCATTAGATCCAGCGGGCGCTGCTGCAATCGGGGCTCCAGAAAGAGCTGATGCGACCCATGTGTTATCTCCGTTTCGCTCAAGACCTTGTGGGTTCACAAAATTAGTCAGGGTAACTTGACCTAGTGCGCCGGTTTTTCCGTTGCTGTAGGTTCCGGTAATCGTTCCATCTGGACTAAAGGAGAACCCTGTGAGTACGCCTGGCCCCCCACCATTCTGGGTTAATGCTGTTACCGCAAACGATGAACCATACTGGGTCGTACCTGTAAAATCATAACCAATCGACAAAGGAGTTTTAGATCCATTCGTCAACGGCGCCGCTAAAGAAACAATGTTTGAACTTGAACTACCATTAGCCCCTACCAAAGCCCCCGAAGCATTAAATGTCAACGTTGCTGGCGCCTGCTGCACCGAAAGACGATCACCATCAGAAGGAATATCTGAAGCAGATAACGTCACTGTAGGACCTGTAGCAGTGACTCCACCCAGCAGCGTTGAAATCGCCAACGTGGTTGAGCCATCTGCATTGGTAGTAGGGGTTACTGTAACGGCTGCACTCGTTTGTGTCGCATCCGTTCCTGTCCAGCCATTCGTGGCACTGTAGGAAAGGTTAATAGAATCATATGCCGTTGTTCCACTGCCTGCGGTGGTGGTGACATCCGTAGTTGAAGTAATTCCCGTGTTGCTTGATTGCGGAGTGACGCTAGGTACCCCGGCAGATGAAGTCGCCGATTTGCCATCTAAATAAGAATATACATTCCATATAGAAGGCCCCCCAGCTGCAGGCGTAGCAGAGAGTTTGAAATAATTAGATAGGGTATGCGGGTTACCTAGCGAATCATAGACAGTCACTGAAGATTCATTATTAAATGAAGTCTGATCGCTTGGGCTAAAAACAGTCGTGGTTGGAACGGTGGACCGAGAATCTAAATTCAGATTTCCTTTAACGACTGTAGTGACGCTGGGTGCACTTTCTACGGTCGGAATTTTAAGATCTGTCACTGTTCCAGCGATGACCCCACCACTTCCATTTGCGGCATAGCCTTGAACTCGGGCGCCGTTACTGGAAACCAGATAGCCTTGTGCGTCTACCTGAAGCTGTCCATTGCGCGTAAATTGTGTCACGCCATTATTGTTAAGCTGAAGAAAACCATTACCATCAATCGCCACATCTAAACTGTTGCCCGTGTTGGTAATGCTGCCCTGGGTAAATTGCTGCGCCACTTGCTCTACCTTCACCCCAGCCCCACCAGATTGTGCAGATCCCCCACCAATAGGAGGCAAATACTGGGCAGCAAACTCCGTCACGGCTGTCTTAAAACCGACCGTGCTGGCATTAGAAATATTATTTCCAATCGTGTCGATGCTGGTTGAAGAGGCATTGAGCCCACTAATTGCAATTCCGAAATTCATCTTTCTTTCTCCCTTAAGCGTGTATGGCTGAACTTAATTAATCTGGGTTATCGAGTTGAGAGGAACACTCCCACCGCCCTGAACCGTTAAACTCACCCCACTGCTATTACTCGTCACCCCTGTCACCACTCCTTGTACCAAAGTGGCAGCAGTCACTGCAGCACCTGCCTTAGACGCTGATGCTTTTACAGTGTAGTTACCAGCGGGAAGGATATTTCCGCTGCTATCTTTTCCATCCCACGTAATTGATGAGGTTCCAGCTGATTGGTTGGTATCACTGAAAGAACGAACCGTTTGTCCCGCAGCATCGAGGATATTTACACTGACAGAATCTGCATTGGATGGCAGAGAAACGCCAATCTGCGCACTGCCCGTTCCATTCCAAGCAAATTGACTACCGGGCCCCATCACGGTTTTACCGATGAGTGCAGCAGACTGAGAGGCTTGAACTGCAGTGTTACTGGTCATCATGGATTGCATAGTTTGATTCAGCGTCTGGATCCCGCTTACGGTACTAATTTGTGCAAGCTGAGATGTCATCTGCGAGGAATCCATGGGGTTCAATGGATCTTGGTTTTTTAACTGTGTGGTGAACAGTGTTAAAAATTCGTTCTGAATGGCAGCTGCAGAGGTAGCAGATGCAGAAGAAGCGGATGCAGAACCAGAGGCCGATGAAGCATTCGACGCTCCGGTGTTGATGAGCGGGTTGGAATTCTGTGTATTGGTGTTGATGGTTGACATATTTAATGACTCCTCAAAGAGCATTCGTATTGAGCGGCCTATTACTGGCCTAGGGTTAAGGTTTTTTGTAGCAATGACTTCGTAGTGTTCATCACTTCAACTTCATTTTGGTAAGAGCGTGATGCAGAAATCATATTGACCATTTCTTCAACCGGATTCACGTTGGGGTAGGTGACGTATCCTTCAGCATTTGCCAAAGGGTGATTGGGTTCGTAAACAGTGTGCATAGGAGAAGGGTCATCAACGACTGAAGATACTTTCACTCCTTTATCTGCATTGCTACCCAGATTTAAGGTCTGAAAAATAACCTGTTTAGCGTGATAAGCCGTATCAGCACTGGTATTTGCACTATCGGCATTGGCTAAGTTACTCGCCACCACATTGAGGCGCTTTGATTGTGCAGTGAGCGCGGAACCAGCGACATCAAATATTGTTGATAAAGCCATGATGAATCCTCTCTTATCCTGTCAGCAAATTAAGCTGTTGTCGCTGCAATGAGGTCTTTAATACGACCTGTTAGCAGGGTTAAGTTCGCCTCATAATGAATGGCGTTGTTCGCAAAACTTGTTCGTTCTTGGTCCATATCTACGGTATTGCCATCTGCACTATCTTGGTTCGGTACGCGGTATTCGAGTTTTGCAGAAGCTTGTGCAAGCTGATGTCCCACTGGGTCCAAAACAGGAGAACCCGGTAAATGTCCTTTAGCGGATAGGGTCAAAGCAGGATCTTTAATCAAATGGTCTGGATTCGTCTTAGCAAGGGGGAAGCCCGTACCCTTACTTCCCGTTGACCCAGGATGATTCAGCGCGGTATTCAACGCAGTACCAAAATCAAAGTCACGCGCTTTGTACCCTGGGGTATCAGCGTTAGCGATATTTGAAGCCAATACCTCTTGGCGGTAGCTTCTTAAGCTAATGGCGGTTTGGTAGTAATGAAACACGCCGTCAAGCGTCTCGTTCATCTCGTCTTTTCCTAATTTGTATAAGAGAGCCCTTCAGTTCTCCTTTCATGTGCCGATACTACGTGATCTGTTGTTAACTCATACTTGGATTAAAGACCTTTTCAGGCCTTTATTCGTCAGATTCAATTTAAGCGATTCTTTAGATAATGGCAGTCCGAATCCCTCAAAGGGTGGCAGCCATGATCATGAACCAACACCACCAAGATTACAGCCCAATACAACGGGTTTTAGAGCTCATATGCCTTTTGGCGTTTATTGGCGTTATCACGGACCTATTTGCAGCAGAGACTCCGCTCATGGTTGACGCCCATCGCTTAACAGAAGAAGCGAGCAAATTTCTCAATCAAGAAGCATCAGGTCTTGGCGAGGTTCACGTTCAGGTGAATACACCCGATCAAGTGGCAGATCTTCCTCGTTGCGAGCGTATTGAAGCGTTTCTCCCGCCAGGAGCAAGAGCGCAGGGAAAAACAACGGTAGGTGTTCGCTGTATCACTCCGAGTCGCTGGACTCTCTTCCTGCAAGCACAGGTTCAAATTCTGGCACCCTATCTTGTGGCGTCGCACCCCCTGAGTGCAGGGCAGAATCTCACGCCTGCAGATCTGATGATCAAAATGACCGACATCAATGAGGTTCCCTCCGGCGTCGTGAATACGCCCGAAGCCCTGTACGGAAATACCTTAGTCAACAATGTCCCCGCAGGCAGCCTCATTCGCCGCCAACAAATCAAACTCGCTTATGTGGTGCAATCCGGTCAACCTGTTCGTCTGAGATTGGCTGGCCAAGGCTTTCAAATTACCGGCGAGGGCGTAGCCCTCAGCAACGCGAGCGATGGGCAATCTGTTCAGGTACGCACCCCTCGTGGCAGCCTTGTTTCAGGGATCGCCCGTTCTGGCGGTACTGTTGAACTTCGTTTGTAAAAAAAATGAGTTTAAAAAAAATCCATTTAAAACATTGATCTTCAAACTTTTATTAGTTATTCTTTAAAAAAAACCTAAAGAATCTGCGGCGAAGGTCGTTAGCAGGAGCATGGTAGGTATATTTCCGGAGTGCTCAAATGAAGATCAGCAATACAAATAACCCTGTTGTAGGGGCCGGCAGCTTGCCCATAGCAGGCAGTAATGCTGCGGATAGCTCGCAAGCCAGTCAAAAGGCTGCAGCTCCCACCCCTTTAACGAATGCCAAGGCTGAATCCAGTCAGGTTACGCTCAGCCCAGCGGTATCTCAGCTTCAGGGCGCCATTGCTATGGCAGGAACCGGCGAAGTATTTGACACCAAAAAAGTGGCCTCAATCAAACAGGCCATCGCAAATGGGTCTTTTCAAGTCAATCCTGAGAACATTGCAGATAAATTGCTAGAAAGCGTCAAAGAAATGTTGTCCTCAAGAAATTCACGAGGCGCTTAGCTGAATGTCAGAAGGGCCTAGCCAACGCGGTCAAGAGCTGGCCCAACAATTTGTAGCGATCCTGAAAGAAGAACAAGATGCGCTTACAGCAAATAATATTGAGGCAGTGGTTCGTCTAACCGAACAAAAGCTTGCCTGTGCTGAGGCTTTAGAGACCTTTACCACTCCTACCCTCATCAATACGCTATCTGAACTGCGCTCACGCATTCAAAGTGGACAGGCAGTCCAAGAGGATCCTTATTATCCCTTATTCATCTTGGTTGAAGAAGCCAATCGCTTGAATAAGATTAATGGGGTCGTGATTGAACAACATATCAAAACAATCCGGCTTGCGATGGATCACCTAGATAGAATCAATCCTGGTGTACGCCAACTCTACGGAAAAGATGGACTCGGATCCCGCGGGTCAGTTGGAAGAAGCCTCGGGTCAGCTTAAGCACTTCCTCTGGTAGCGCCCGCATTCAAGAAAGCGCACGCTCATCAAACCCATCACTGCAATCAAAGATTAATCTAAAGAAGTCCAGAGGCGCTCTCGCATCGTTGCTCTCAAGCGGGCTATGGCTTGGCTGTGCAGTTGGCAAACACGTGATTCACTAACGCCCATCACATCGCCGATTTCCCTTAAATTCAACTCCTGCTCATAGTACAAACCCATCAAGATTTTTTCGCGATCAGGAAGATTCGTAATAGCAAAAATCAAATTGTTGCGTAGGTCATCATTTAATAGCGATGCAAGGGGATCTCCGCTAGGATCTGAGAGATTTCGATCTAGGAAATGATCATCATCCTCGCCATGAAAATCCTCAAAATGGATAAGCTGATAACCACGCGCATCCTGCAATAGTTGTTGAAACTCAGATAAGCCAATACCCAGATGCTCAGCCAGTTCAGTTTCACGAGGCGAACGAGAGAGTTTCTGCTGCAATGAACTAATGGCGTCTTCAACACGACGCATATTTTTACGCTGCCCTCTAGGCAACCAATCGTTTTCGCGAAGCTCATCCAACATAGCGCCACGTATCCTTTGCGCTGCATAGGTTGAGAACTGGGCGCCCTGGTCTTCCTCGTATCGGTTGATGGCGTCGAGCAAGCCAATCATTCCCGCCTGAATCAGATCATCAATTTCCACTGATGGGGGCAATTTTGCCACCATGTGATGGGCAATACGACGAACCAATGGCGCATGCTCTTTGAGCAACGCGTTTTGATCGGTCATTCCGTTGGCTTTATACATACAATCAGCCCCTTACTGAAGAAAAAGCGCCTGATTTATTGATTTTCGGCACTAATGAAGTGGAAATACCTGATCGAGATAATCCCGCAGTGCGACATCGTATCAGGCTATCGGCCATTTTGCGGAAACTTGCCGCAGAAAAGGTATTGGGATGACTTGCCACAACAGCACGTCCATGGCTTGCGGCTTGATGCAAGTTGCGATCTGAAGGCATCACACCTAACAAAGTCAGTTTGACATTCAACGTTCTGGCTAAAGCCGAGGACAGGGCTTTATGTAATCGCTGAGATTCACGAACGTCCGGATTACCTGAAATCAGCAAACGAAACTCTCTTTGTGAAGAACGCTCACACAAGCTTTTAATCAATTCATAGGTTGCTGATACTGAGTTCCGTTCCGGCCTCACGGTCATCACCATTTCCTGACCAAGAAGCGCATCAGGACACTGCCAACCTTGGGCATTGGGGATGGTATTGACCAACAGGACCTCAGTCGTCTCAGATGCTAATTTTAATTGCCTGGAAAATGAATGATTTTCAGATAAAGCCTCAACCAGCCCGTCTAGCCCAGATTGCGCTGCAATCACTGGAATCTGTTCCGGTGCCACGGAAATCGCCTGTGATAGTGAGCAGCTTTCTTCCAGAACATTTTTTAATTGAATAGGCTGCACAGGACATGCCATCAACCCGCCCTCTTGGCCCGCAGCACCATCAATGATGAGTACCCCAGAACCCGCTTGTTTCAATGCGGCTGCAAGGTTAAGCAAAGCCCATGGGCGACCCGGTTCTGGGGTAGCCGAACACAGAGTCACAATTTGAGGCGGCGTTTTTACCAGCAGTTTACGCAAGCCTTCTGCTTGGTCAATCCATTGATCAGGCATGTGCCACCCCTAATTGTGCTGCAGAGGAAACTTGAGAAAGCAAACTGGCATCCCACTCACCGTACCCAGATTCTTCAGAAGCCATTTCAACAGCCCATTTCACAAGTTCTTTGGCATTCGCCAAGATTAAATCCTCTGGAACACGCTGTCCGTTAGTCGCATAAAAAAGCTTCAGATTATTTCGAATAGCAACATCTAAAGCGGCCCCCAAAGTAGCAGCTTCATCGAGTTTGCTGATGATACAACCTGCTAAACCTTTACCTCGGTAGGCTTTCACCACATCGTTCAAGGTATCACCATGACTAGTGGCATTGAGTAATAACAAGCGTTTTACATCGGTTCCACTGTTTTCGAATAGGCTGAGCTGCTCTAAAACTGATTTGTCACGCTGTGATAATCCAACCGTATCAATCAAAATCAATTTGCGATTTTTTAACTCAGCCAGAGTACGTTTCAGGTCCTCTGCGTCTTTAACAGCATGCACGGCTACACCCAGAATTTTTCCGTATATCCGAAGCTGTTCTTGACCGCCAATACGGTAACCATCCGTGGTGAGTAGTGCTAAGTTTTCTGCACCATGACGCACAACGAATCGTGCGGCGAGTTTGGCTACTGTAGTCGTTTTTCCAGCACCCGTTGGGCCAACAATGGCAAAGACACCACCTTGATCTAATATTTCTGCTTCGCTTCCTGCTACTTTCAATTGGCTGGATAAGGCACTCCGCGCAAAGTTAAGTGCGTCTTGCTCACTGACACGATCTGGAAGTCGTGTTGTCACCTTACGAATAAGGGGCATGCTAAAACCAGCAGCGGAGAGCTTTTTAGCCGCCCTACTCTTTTCAGCAGGAACTCGAATGGACTCATTAATGGCGATTGCACCCATTTGATCAACAATCAGATTACGCATGGAGCGCAGTTCACCCATCATGTTTTTCATCCACTCCTCAGCAGCCGGAACAACAGCTGCTTTTGAACGATGCACTTCATCTGAAGCGGCGTGCTCTGAGGCTTTAATCTCTGATTTTGTGATCATGGGAATTTCTTTTTTGGCTTGTATAGATTGTTCTTGAAGTCTTGCTTGACGTGCGGCAGTTTGATTTAACATTCCACTCAAATGTTTTACTTCATTGGCCAAAGCTTCTAGGGCATCACTGGTTGCCGGAGTCGATGCGGTGATCCCCTCGTGCACAATGTCTTCCTCGGTCATTTCCAAAGGAGCCGTCACTGGCTCGACTACCTTGGGAGTTCGGGGTGCCGCGAGGGCCATTTCTTTTGCAGAGACCGCCATAATTTCAACGCCTCCTCGCACCATACGGTTAGCCATGATGACTGCGTCTGGGCCCAATTCTTCACGAACTTGGCGCAATGCATCGCGTGATGTTTTAGCTGTAAATTTACGAACCTTCATGCTTTACCTCCAATGATGGCAGTCACTTTTAATGTGCGTTGATCAGGTATTTCGTTATGAGCAAGGACGCTCAGGTTAGGAATCGTTCTGCGTAAAAAACGGGACAACATGGCGCGCAATGAAGCCGGCACCAACAGTACTGGGGTCACACCCTGAGCTTCTTGACGAGCGGCTGCTGAGGCTGCTTCGCGCAACACGGTATCGGCCAAGCCTGGCTCTATGCTCGCGGTATCAGGTGCGTTGCCCACTGCTTGGGTGAGTAACTGCTGCAGGTGCTGATCCAAAGCAATCACTTGAACATCTGCAGTACCTGGGAATATCTGCTGCACAATTGCACGGCCCAAAGCACCTCTCACTAATTCAGTGAGTTCTGATGGATTTTGTGTTCGTCCTGCATGCTCTGTAAGCGTATCGACGATGGAACGCATATCACGAATATGCACGCCTTCCGCCAATAAGTTTTGCAAGACTTTTTGCAAGACAGGCAAAGTGATTAATTTGGGAATAAGTTCATCTACCAATTTAGGAAATTGCTTGGCGAGATGATCTAATAATTGTTGAACTTCTTGGCGCCCCAATAGTTCGGAAGCGTGTTGGCTAATGACATGGTTCAAATGCGTTGCAACTACGGTACCCGCATCCACTACGGTGTAGCCAAGTGATACAGCACGATCACGCAACCCAGATTCGATCCACACCGCAGGCAAACCAAAGGCAGGGTCTCGGGTGACTGCACCTGGCAAGGTACCAGAGACACGACCCGGATCAATGGCCAAGAATTGGCCCGGGAACGATTCACCACGACCTACCTCAACTCCTTTCAATACAATGCGATAGGCACTAGGACGAAGTTCAAGGTTGTCACGGATATGAATTGCAGGTGCGAGGAAACCAATTTCTTGTGCAAACTTTTTCCGTATCCCTTTAATACGTCTTAAGAGTTCACCGTCTTGATTTCTATCAACCAAAGGAATGAGTCGATACCCCACTTCCAAACCCAGAACATCGACTTGAGTCACATCATCCCAACTCGCCTCAGCTGACTCGGGAGCTTCTGTAACTGGCGCATTACTCACAGCAGCAGCTTCTTGCGCGGCTTTAGTACGAGCGGAAGTAATTCGGTAGGCTGCAGCCCCCAATAAGGCGGCCAAGAATAGGAATGGAACATGGGGCATGCCAGGAATAATTCCCATCAAGCCAATAATAAATGCCGTCAGACCAAATACTTCAGGGTTAGATAAAACTTCAAGAGTAAGCTGCTGCCCAATGCTTTGCTCTGTGCTCACACGACTCACAATCACGCCCGCGGCAGTCGAGATGATCAGCGAAGGCACTTGGGCCACCAAACCATCACCAATGGTGAGCAAGGTGTAATACTTGGCAGCTGTGGCGAAGTCCAAATCATGCTGAACCATCCCGACTACCAAACCACCCAGAATATTGATCACCAGAATGAAGATACCGGCGACTGCATCTCCACGAACAAACTTACTCGCACCGTCCATAGAACCGAAGAAGTCTGCTTCTTGTGATACCGCCAAACGGCGTTTGCGTGCTTCATCCTCACCAATCAAACCCGCATTTAAATCCGCGTCGATCGCCATTTGTTTGCCTGGCATTGCATCCAAGGTAAATCGAGCACTCACCTCAGCAATACGACCGGCACCCTTGGTAATGACAACAAAGTTGATCACGACCAAGATCACGAATACAACAATACCTACTGCATAGTTACCACCTACCAGAAAGTGTCCAAACGCCTCAATCACTTTACCGGCCGCATCAGGGCCGGTGTGGCCTTCTAACAGTACGATACGAGCAGAAGCCACATTCAAGGACAAACGGAGCAAGGTGGTGAGCAACAATACAGCGGGGAAAGAAGCAAAATCCAAAGGCTTTAAGGAGTTCACACCAACCAGCAACACCATGATCGAAATCGCGATATTGAAAGTGAATAAGATATCCAGCATGAAAGCAGGCAAAGGCAGGACCATCATGCCCAAGATCAGAATGATCAGGATGGGACCGGCCATCCCTTTCACTTGAATATTGCGCACAAACTCCATGACGCGTTTCAGTAAAGGGTTCATCAAGGGATTCATACGCTCAGTACCCCACCAGTTTGAATACCAGAGATCGCACCCAAGGCCCCGCTTTGCATCTGAATACCTGTGCTTGAAGTATCCAGCGACTCGGAGTCTTCATCGATCACACCCGGTGTGGCAGGCACAGCCAGCTCATCAGGAACATCGACAGTACGTGGTTGATTAGGATAGGCACCTTTACCACTCTCAAAGGCACGTAGTTGGAAAATATAAGCCAACACTTCTGCCACGGCGGAATACAGCGCTGGAGGAATTTCTTGCTCAAGTTGAGTGTGTTTGTAAAGCGAGCGTGCAAGTGGTGGCTGCTCAAGAATCGGAATACTGTGCTTCTCGGCGAGCGCACGAATATTCAGTGCGATGAGGTCACCGCCCTTAGCAATCACTCTAGGAGCGCGCATGGTTGATGAATCATATTTTAAAGCGACGGCATAGTGAGTCGGGTTCGTGACCACAAAGTCAGCTTTGGGAACTTCACTCATCATGCGACGGCGAGCTGCAGCACGTTGCTGTTGGCGAATACGGGCCTTCACATGAGGATCACCATCTGTTTCTTTGGCTTCTTGCTTTAACTCTTCGCGGGTCATTTTCAAACTATCGTGATGACGCCAGAGTTGAAAAGGCACATCAATCGCCACAACCGCAGCTAAGCCAGCCAGTAGGACATACATACAGCGACGCATTAAATCAATCCCGGTTGTCACGCCCTGCCCAACATCTAAATTGGCCAATCCTAGGGCGGTACCCTCGCTGCTCCATAAAAACCATGCGGCTAAACCACCAATCAGTGCGGCTTTAAGAATGGCTTTAAGTAATTCCACCAAACCTGATACAGACAACATATTGCCCAAGCCACGCGCAGGAGAAAGGCGCGAAAAATCAGGCATGAAATTTTTTGTAGAAAAGAGAAAACCAGACATGGTCAAGGGGATTAGGCTGCCAAACAGCAAGATACCGCCGAACCAAGGCAGTAATGTCCCAACCGTAGACATGGACATTTCACCCAAGCGCTCAGTCATCCACTCAGGATGCAGCACTAAGTTGTGATCAAAGGTAAGACCGGCTTTCAGATCACGGCGCATCGCTGAGGCTAGCGATTCACCAATGATGGCGAGGCCTACGATGGCGGAAAATAAAACCGAGAACGATGCCAGTTCTCGCGAATGTGGCGCACGTCCCTCTTCTCGCGCTTGTTCTAGTCTTCGCGGTGAGGGCGATTCCGTTTTTTCTAAATCACTTTCTTCAGCCATGGTGGCCAAGACTCCGTCACGATGACGGCTCCGACCCCCCATGGCTCGGTTAACACTATCATCGTGTAACGATTATCAAGTGCCAACCTAAAATACAAAGGTCAGAGGAAGAAGTGAAAAACGGGCTTATTCAGGGCGTAAAAAACGGGCTTATTCAGCCCGTTTCAGGTTTGATACTTTAAACCGCGGAGAAAAATTAAATGACATCCATGGAAGAGAGCCAATCGCGTGCTTGTTGTTGACCAATTCCACCGTTGGTCCATCCCGTATCGTCCAACAATTCTTTAAGATCTAGGATTAACACTACTTGGCCTTCGCTAGAGAGGGTGACGCCGGCCACACCACGAGGCTTAAAGCCCTCGAGTGATTTAATGACCACATCGTCACGACCCGCAAAGGAGTCGATAGCAAGAATAAATTTGACGCCTGAGAACTCAAGCAAAACTCCACCCAAGTTGGGTCCCTGATGCTCCCAACCCAGTAAATTGGATAACGGAATGACCGGCAATACCTCGCCGCGCACTACCATCGTTGCTTTGCCCGTGACCTGTTGCAATTCGCCAGGAATCATAGGCAAAATCTCGCGGACCAAGCTCAAAGGCACAGCGAAAGGTTGCTGCCCCAAACGCACGACCAATACAGGCAGAATAGCCATAGTGAGGGGCAAGGAAATCGTAAAACGTGACCCTTTGCCAGGTTCGGAATGCACATCGATCTTGCCATTCAGTTTCTGAATGTTGGTTTTAACGACATCCATCCCTACGCCGCGACCTGAAACACTAGACACTTCTGATTTGGTTGAAAAACCCGGTAAGAAAATCAAGTTCAAACAACCGCGCGCGTCCAAGGTATTGGCATCTTCTGCAGAAATCACCCCTTTTTCAATGGCTTTGCTGCGAATGACATCGGGGCGCATTCCGCGTCCATCATCCGTCACTTCAATGACCACATGGTCACCTTCCTGACGCGCAGACAACTGCACCAAACATTTATCTGGTTTTGAATCCGAACGACGCTCTGAAGGTTTCTCGATACCGTGGTCAACAGCATTACGGACCAAGTGAACCAAAGGATCACCCAAATCTTCCAGCATGGTCTTATCAATTTCGGTGTCTTCGCCGATCAGAACCAAGTCCACTTCTTTACCCAATTGGCGAGCCAAGTCTCTAGCCAAACGAGGATATTTATTAAACAAGCGTCCAATCGGTTGCATACGCGTCTTCATGACTGCGTTTTGCAAGTTTCCAACTAATAGATCTAGTTGGCTTACGGCTTCATCCAAAGCACGCAAGGTATCGGCATCGGTTCTTCCACCCAACAAATCCGAACGCAAGCGCGTCAAGCGGTTTTTGATCAAGCCTATTTCACCCGACAAGGTGAGTACATGATCTAAACGCTCAGTATCCACGCGAACCGTGGTCTCCCGGGCAGCGGGAGAAGCCGCAGGAGCCGGTTCACGACGCGGACGAGCAGGAGCATCTGCTGGTTTATCCGCTTTGGGGGCACGACCACTCGCTTGTTCTGTTTCGGATGACGATGACTGAGTATCCATTTTGGGTGGCTCCAACTTTTCTGGTCGGGCAGGGGGTGAGGGTTGCGGAGGTGAAGAGGCTTGCGGTAATGAGGAAGAAACGACAGGTGAAGCAAGAGCGGACTGAGGCACCGAAGCAGTGGGTGCTTGAGGCTTTCCTGTAACGATTCCATGTAAATAGGCCCAATCAGGCTGACCGTCTTTTTGGGGAATAGATCCAGAAGAATTCACCACAGAAGCAGCTTGAGTATCTGTTGTAACCGTCACTGAAGGAGGGGTCACGACTACATCAGGAGCTTTAGCTACAGCAGGAGCCACGTCAGTCGATGCTGCGCTCGTGACGGGCTCTCCTGCAAGAACCGCATCTAATGCGGCTAATACCTCCGGTTCTGCAGGATCTGGCTGGACTGAGCGACCCAAAGCACCAAACATATAGCGGACCTGACCGGTAGCCGCCATGATGATGTCCATGAGCTCGGGAGATAAGGTAAGTTCTCCGACTCGAAGCTTATCGAAAAGGTTTTCAGTGCGGTGGCAAAGTTCAACTAATGCTGTAGCCGAAAGGAACCCTGCTCCCCCTTTAATGGTATGAAACCCACGAAACACATCATTTAACAAAGCGCGATCAGCAGGTCGTTTCTCAAGATCCACTAACTTGTTATCGACGTCAGAAAGGAGCTCGGTGGCTTCCGTCAGAAAGTCCTGTAGTAGCTCTTCATTGCCGGCGAAATCACTCAATTTAAAATCCTAGCGTGGCCAACAGGTCATCAACCTGAGACTGGTTTGCGACAATATCCGAACGATTGGTGTTGGTCACAGGGCCATTCATTAAGCCCTCACCCGTATCCATGTCAATCGTTGCTCTGGTTTCCGGACTGACGCTATCAATAAGCAATGTGACCAGCTCAATCTCTAAAGATTGTGCCATATCAGTCACCTTACGCAAGACCTGACCTGTTAAGTCATGAAAATCCTGAGCCAACATGATATCGCGCAAACTTTGCGCCGTTTCTTCAGATTTGATCGCAGACATACTCAGGTGATCGCGCGTCTGCTGGACTAACATCTGAAAATCTTCAACGGTCAACTGATTCGAAATCAGCGCCTGCCAACGTTGAGAAAGAAATGCAGCGTCTGTAGCAATTTTGCTCTGAACAGGGATTGAGTTCTCAGTCAGCGTCAACACTTTGTCTGCGGCTTGACCCGTTAAGTTTGCAACATAATCCAGACGTTCACGCGTATCAGGAATCGCCTTAGCAGCTTCCTCAATTTTGGAGTGATAACCCAGCGCATGCAAGTTGTCGTGCAACGCTCTGGTCATTTGACCCAAACGTTGAACGATATCCTCTGTGCTACTTGTTGCCTGGTCAGGAAATACGACTTCCTCGTCGTTATCAGTCTTAGCAGCAGTTGCGGCAGGGGCAGCGTCAGTTTTTTTTTCAGCGGGTGCGGCAGCTGGGACAACAGCTGAGGAGATGCTATCGAATAGAGCTTCTAGCTCATCGGAATCGCGTTCTGCGGCAGTACTCATAAATTCAAGATTCCTAACTTATTAGCTCGCCATTTTGGCGAAAATTTTACCGAGCTTCTCATCTAGCACAGCAGCCGTAAAAGGCTTAACAACATAACCACTCGCACCTGCCTGGGCAGCAGCAATAATGTTTTCCTTTTTGGCCTCGGCAGTGACCATCAACACAGGCAAATGCTTCAAGCTATCGTCCGCACGAATGGTTTGCAACATGGTGAGCCCATCCATATTAGGCATATTCCAATCTGCAACCACAAAATCATAGCGGCCAGCACGTAGCTTATTAAGCGCTACAGCCCCATCTTCGGCTTCTTCAACATTATTGAAGCCTAGCTCTTTAAGAAGGTTTCTCACAATTCTGCGCATCGTCGAAAAATCATCAACGACTAAAAAACGCATGTTTGGGTCAGCCATTCATCACTCCAAGATTTGCAATCATTTATCGCGACAGTAAGGGGCGCAAAGTCTCTGCAAGGATTTGCGGATCAAATTTTGCCACGTAAGCATCCGCTCCGACACTCTGCCCCATTGTGCGATTTGCCTCAGAGGAGAGGGAGGAGTGCATCACAACGGGAATACCTTGAAAGCGGCGGTCACTCTTAATATTTCGGGTCAACACATAACCATCCATTTCAGGCATTTCCGCATCGACCATAATTAATCTGATTTGATCTGATAATGGCATGCCATGCTGTTCTGCGAAGGCGGCCTCGCCTTGGAGCCGTTCCCAAGCCTCTAAACCATTGGTAGCTTGCTTGTGCTTCACGCCAATTTTTTCTAACACTTCAATGATACGACGACGCGCAACATTAGAATCATCAACGAAGAATACTGTGCAGTTCTCAGCAGACTCCATGGGTTCAAGTTCTGGCTTGTGCTCTTCACCAAAGGTATTCACCAAGATTTCTTCGACATCTAGAATAGACACAAGCTTACCGCCCTCTAGATGGGTAATGGCCGTGATCATCCCATGATCACCGGTCAACAAAGATTCAGGGGGTTTCACATCAGACCATTCGACACGAATAATTCGATCAACTTGATCCACCAAGAAGCCCAATACTCTGCGGTTATATTCCATAACCAACATGGAACCCCCTGCAGACTCAGCTTCGGAACGCAATTTAACTATAGTACCAAGATTCACGACAGGAACAATCTTGCCGCGCAGCGAAATCACGCCTTCCATGCCAAAAGGCATATTGGGTGTTTTGGTAATTAAAGGGGTTTTGGAAACCTCTCTCACCTTAAAAACGTTGATGCCGAATATCTCAGAAGTACCTAATGAAAACAGAAGAATCTCTAGCTTATTAGAGCCAGCAAGTTTTGTTCTTGCATCAACTGATTCAAGCAAGTTTCCTGAGGATGGGATTTCAAAGGATGCGGTAGAAGCCATTAATTAGAATCCCCAACCAAAAAGCGCGTAACGACTTCAGCAAGGCGTTGTGGCTCAAATTTATAGATGTACTCATCCACACCGTTATCTTTTCCATGTTTATCGTTCGAGTCACCGGACAAAGAGGAATGCATCAGAACTGGAATATGAGCAAATCGTGCATCGCTCTTGATGAGTTTGGTCAATGTATAACCATCCATTTCAGGCATTTCGACATCAGTGATGATTAACTGAATTAACTCACTGACCGTAATATTTTGCGCATCGGCGTACTCAGCGACACGTTTGAGTTCTTCCCATGCTTTTTTTCCATTGATCGCGGACAAATGCTTAACATGCATTGCATCAAGAGTGCGCTCCATTTGCTTTCTGGCCACACTAGAGTCATCAGCAAAGAATACCGTTCGTTCAGCCTCATGACTGATTGCTCTGATGTTGCGAAAAATAATTTCATGATCTGAATGCATCGTTTCAGATAAGATTTTTTCGACATCTAACATCATCACGATTCGACCATCTTCGAGTTCTGTCACTGCAGTGACCATCCCTCCCATCTCAGCACTCATCATATCTGGAGGGACTTTCATCATGGCCCAATCCAGTCGAAGAATGGTATCAACGGCTTCAACTAAAAACCCTTGAGAATGTCCGTTGTACTCCGTAACAATCATGATTTCTGGAGGCGTAGCCGTATCAACGCGCGCAAATTTTGCTAAGTCGATCACCGCGGTCAACTGTGAACGTAAGCTCACCATGCCTTCAATACCGGGAGGCATATCGGGCGCACGCGTGATATCGGGGGTACGCATCACTTCGCGGACCTTAAATACATTGATACCAAATGTTTCTCGGCGGCCAGTTCGTTGATCGAGCCCAAGCGTAAAAAGCAATATTTCAAGCTTATTCGTCCCGGCAAGTCGGGTACGGGCATCGATGCTCTTTAGCAGTTCAGACATGCATTCTTCCCAGTGCTGATGAGGGGACAACCCCTATAACATTCAATTAGCGAGTGTTGCTCAATGAAACTTGATGACAAGCATAACAGGCATACTTGCTCTATATCTTTTGTTCTACCATGAAACACCCCTTTAATTCGAGGCCTAAACTGTATTCAACTCATGCTGCGTCATGGTGTGAATGAAAAAACCAATGAAATATGAAGATTTAACCAAACAAATATTACAACCTAAATCTTGAAAGCCTAATAAATTTTTTACCTTGCGTGCGTCACCATGGGCTTAGGAGGTGAAACCGCCTTAACATCATTGACCGCTGCAGGTGCGATATTAGGCGGTGTTACCCCATTGATCACTTCTTTAGCTTGCTCGGCATCCTCAACAATAGTGGGCGCTTGATGACGAATTGAATTCTCTGTTTTCTTATTGACAACAACAATACTGATTCGACGATTCATGGGATCAAGCGGGTCTTGTTCATTAAACATCGACGACGCACCCAAACCCACCACCCGTAATATTTTACTGTCCTGCAAGCCCGAATCAATCATAGATCTTCTCGCAGCATTAGCGCGGTCAGCAGATAAATCCCAGTTGCTGTAACCCTTTTCGCCTCCAGCATAAGCGTGGGCATCGGTATGCCCGGCGATACTAATATTATTAGTCACATCATTGAGACTTTTTGTAATCACCGCCAAAATATTCTTGGTGTAAGGCTGCAGCCTTGAGCTCGCCAGATCAAACATGGGGCGATTCTTATCGTCCACAATCTGTATGCGTAATCCCTCTGTGGTGATGTCCAACTTGATCTGATTTTTGTAATCCGTCATTTTGACATCCGCATTGATCTGATCTTCTATTTTTTCTTTAAGAGAAACCAGTTTGGTGCGCTCTTCTTTTTCGATCGCTGCTTCAGCTTGTTTAATGGTGTAGCTCTTGCGTAGAGCCTCGGTTTCACCACGCTTCACTTGCCCTGATTTGCGGGTCAAATCCTGCCCCCCACCTGTGATCACGCTGGAGGAATCCCCCGAACCACTGCCACCTTGCATGGCAACCTGCATGGGAGTTTTAAAATATTCAGCAATACCGTTCAAATCGCCTTTTGATGTTGAACCCAGTAGCCACATCAATAAAAAGAACGCCATCATGGCCGTTACGAAGTCGGCATAGGCAATCTTCCAAGCGCCGCCATGGTGGCCATGACCGCCCTTCTTGATTTTTTTGACAATAATCGGCCGAGCGGCTTCTCCGCCTTTGCCCGGTGCGGCTGCCATTGTTTAACGCGGCCCTTTCACGTGTTCTTCTAACTCAGCAAAGGTTGGACGCTCAGTGCTGTAGAGCACTTTTCGACCAAACTCCACTGCCACTGCCGGGGCATAACCATTCAAGCTTGCTAGAAGCGTTGTTTTAACGCACTGAAAAACTTTGGTAGAGGCTTCTAGGTTTTGGGTAAGTTTGGAAGACAAGGGGCCCACAAAACCATAAGCCAGCAAAATACCTAGGAAAGTCCCCACGAGCGCATGTGCAATCAAAATTCCCAGTTCAGCAGGCGGAATACCCACAGATTCCATGGTGTGCACTACCCCCATCACAGCAGCAACAATACCGAAGGCCGGCATGGCATCGCCCACTGATGCAACAATAGTGGCAGGGAGATGACCTTCCTGATGGTGTGTCTCGATCTCAATATCCATCAAGTTTTCGATTTCTAAGGCATTTAAGTTTCCACCCACCATGAGCCGCAAATAATCTGTCATGAATTCAACAATGTGATGGTCTTTGGATACATTGGGATATTTAGAAAAAATGGGACTATCGTGTGGGTTCTCGACGTCATTTTCAATCGACATCAAGCCCTCTTTACGTACTTTGGCTAAAATGTCGTACATCAAAGCCAGGAGCTCCATGTACATCGGTTTGCTGTAACCCCCGCCCTTCATCACGCTGGGAAGCGCACCCAGTGTGCCTTTAATTGCATTACCCCCATTCCCAACCAAAAATGCCCCGCCTGCGGCACCGCCAATCATCAACAGTTCGAGCGGTTGCATCAGTGCACCCAGGTGACCTCCGCCGGCAGCGAAGCCACCGAAAACACTGGCACAAATAACGATGTATCCAACTATGATCAGCACGGGTAAAGATTCCTGAGTTATGAATTACTGCGGGCAGCACACAAACGGAGTGCCAGATTAAAAACACTGGAAATGTCAGCCAGCAGTCAATTTTACGACAGGAAACAAAAAAAACTTAAGTTAATTGCACTTTTACACTCGCTTAAAGCGCTTTAAACAGAAAACTCAAGCTGCTTCTAACATGGCGGCTGCACGTCGGGTTTTACCTGCCCTTGAGGGAACATTACACATACCACACACAAATCCTTCATGAAGATCGTGAGAGTGGGCAATGAACTTACCACCACATTGATTGCAAGGAACCAAGCTCAACATTCCGCATTCCATAAAACGAACAAGGGTCCATGCGCGGGTTAAACCCAACACAGGCTCTTCGTTAGGCTCATCGACTTCATGCTGACGGTACAAGCGATAAGCTTGCATTGTGGCCTGAATCCCTTTTAAACCAGCATGTTGCGTTAAATAACTATGTATATTGGCAAATAAAGAACCATGAATATTAGGCATCCATGTCGTAAACCAATCGGTTGAAAAAGGGAGAAGCCCCTTAGGAGGTGACTCACCGCGCACTTCTTTATAGAGCTTGATCAAACGTTCGCGACTCAAAGAGGTTTCAGACTCTAAAACCTGAAGACGGGCACCCATCTCAATAAGTTGAATCGCCAACTGTGTATCTTGAGCTTCGGAAACGAGACTTTTCTGGGCCATGATCGTAATCCTTTGCGATTAAGCTTCGATGGGTTGGGTAGCCAGCATGATGGCCGAGTGGGTTTTAGCCATTGGGCGATCTTTGCTGTAGTCATTCAACATGCCTAGCACAGCGCGCTCATCCAGACGGAAGCGTGCGATTAACATATCGGTTTGCGCCATTTTCATGAGCGATGCTGCCGACATTTTCGACAAGATATCAGCCAATTCTGCATTGATACCTAAGCGATACATCGCCCCCACACGGTCTGCCAACAACATTTGCTGAGCGAGTAGCAAGTAAGTCAGATTTGCTTCGTGAATCTCGGCTTGAAGTGATTGCATATCCATTTCGTGTCCCCCCCGGGAATTGCGCCAACAACGCGTCGGCTGATGAAACGAATACTGTACGCACGAGCGAAAAGATCCAATTAGAAAAAATCTAATTAGTACGTAGTCAAAATGGATGGGGAGGTGTAGGAAAAAATCCTACATAGAAGAGCGAAAGTGTTTAAAAACAAAAGGGTAACACTTCGATTTAAGTATATTAACGGTAAAAGACGAGCAAACTTTAGGGTTTCTTGAAAAAATATTTTCACAAAAACTCCAAAGCTTGCAACATCCTGACAACTATTACAGCGGTTTGATGGGGGGTTCAAAACTGCTGTATGTGATTAACGGCAGTGAAAATCGAAACTTTAGGTTGAAATCGATATTTTTTTAAAAAAAAGACTAACCTTACGATTTCCTGACGTATTCATTCCATGGCGCAGCTTATTTTGTGAACAACCCCGATACAAAAGCCAGTGAGGGTTCAACGGCAGTGCACGCCATTAGTCTATAATCGCCGCACTCAGCTAGACCCACTTTTAAGTTGGCGCCGCTCAATAAAGAGGACCCCCATGCCCCACTCTCTCCCCAAAGAAATATTCAAAGCCTACGATATCCGCGGGATTGTGGGTAAAACACTGACGCCCGAAATTGCCCGCTTGATTGGTAAAGCCTTCGGTTCTGAGGCGCGTCAACACGGGCTTCCCTCTGTAGCGATTGGGCGAGACGGGCGGTTGTCGGGCCCTGCCTTATTAGAAGCTTTAGCCGAAGGTTTGCGATCAACTGGCCTAGAAGTCATTGATGTAGGCGCTGTCGCCACCCCAATGCTTTACTTTGCAGCGCATGAGTTGGCTGCCAGTACGGGCATTATGGTGACAGGTTCCCACAACCCCCCCGAATACAATGGGCTCAAAATGGTCATGGGCGGGGCTCCTGTTGCAGGGGATGCCATTCAGAGCTTGCGCGAGCGAATCGAATTAAAGCAATTTTTGAATGGAGCCGGCGGTTATCGTTCAGAAAATATCGTCGAAAGCTATCTCAAACGTATTTGTGACGATGTAAAGCTCGCACGCCCCATGCGTGTTGTCATTGATTGCGGCAACGGTATTCCCGGCGCTTTTGCTCCTGAGCTTTACAAACGCTTGGGCTGCCAAGTCGAACCGTTATTCTGTGAGGTAGATGGCCATTTTCCAAATCATCACCCTGATCCCTCTCAACCAGAGAATTTAAAGGACCTGATTCATGCTTTAGGACAGAATCGAGGGGAAATCGGCCTTGCATTCGATGGAGACGGTGATCGCTTAGGTCTGGTCACTGCAGAAGGTCAGATTATTTATCCCGACCGTCAGTTGATGTTGTTTGCCGCTGATGTACTCACCCGTCAACCTGGCGCTGAAATCATCTTTGACGTGAAATGTACCCGTCATTTATTTGATTGGATTCGCAAGCATGGTGGCCACCCTACCATGTGGAAAACCGGCCATTCCTTGATTAAATCGCGCATGCGCGAAACCGGTGCACAACTGGCAGGCGAAATGAGCGGTCACTTTTTCTTTAAAGAACGCTGGTATGGATTTGATGATGGATTGTATGCTGGAGCCCGGATGTTAGAGCTTCTCAGCAAAGTCGATCATCTCTCGCAAACCCTCGCCGATCTTCCTAATGCAGTCAGTACCCCTGAGCTTCAAATCCCGATGCAAGAGGGCGAAAACGTCGCGTTAGTAGACGCCTTACGTAAACAGGGCGGATTTACAGGCGCCAAAGAAGTGATTGTCATTGACGGTGTCCGTGTGGAATACGCTGATGGCTTTGCGCTGGCTCGCCCGAGTAACACGACCCCAGTTGTCGTATTGCGCTTCGAAGCCGACAACCAAGCTGCTTTAGATCGCATTCAAGCAGATTTCCGCAAAGCGATTCTGTCCGTGCGCCCAGATGCGCACTTGCCATTTTAGCTTGCTCTGCACGACGCCTTTGTATCCATGAGACCCCATGGCCGAGCTGAAATAAATCCTGAAGACCTCAGCGGATTCGAAACCATCATTGATGTGCGATCGCCCGCTGAATTTGCTTTAGACCACATTCCAGGCAGTATCAATTGCCCCGTGTTGGACAACGCACAACGTGCAGAAGTCGGCACGCTGTATAAACAAGTCTCGCCTTTTGCCGCCCGTCGCATTGGGGCTGCCCTCGTCTCAGCCAATATTAGCCAGCACATTACTGAGTTTTTTTCACAAAAGCCAAAGCCTTGGCGACCGCTGATCTATTGTTGGCGGGGCGGCCAGCGCAGCGGGGCCATGACCCATGTGTTGCGCGCGGTAGGTTGGGACGCCCATCAACTCCCCGGTGGATATAAAACTTGGCGCAATCATGTCATGCGTCAGATTGATACCCTTCCAGCACGATTTTCATTTCGAGCCATTTGTGGCCCTACTGGCTCAGGTAAAAGCCTGCTTTTGCAAGCGCTGCATCAAGTAGGCGCGCAGGTTTTAGATCTTGAAGTGATGGCTGCACATCGAGGCTCGGTATTGGGTGATCTTCCCAATCAACCCCAACCCGCTCAACGCATGTTTGAAAGTCAGTTATGTCTTGCCTTGATGGGTTTAGATCCTTCTCGCCCGGTATTTGTAGAAGCCGAAAGCCGCAAAATTGGAACACTGCATTTACCAGAAGCGCTAATGATGGCGATGCGCCATAGTGAATGCGTGCGCATTCAATCCAGTGTTGAAGCCAGAGTGCAACTACTCATCCAGGAATATCATCATTTCCTGACAGACCTTGATCTGCTTGAGTCCACCCTGAGTAGACTCAACAACCTTCATGGTAAAACAAAAATTGAAGCGTGGATGACGCTTGCACGAGCAGGGCAGTTTGTTGATCTCGTGAATGTGCTGCTCACTGAACACTATGACCCTCTCTATTTCCGCTCAAGTCATGGTAACTATGCAAAGCTGTTAGAGAGCGAAATGTTAGAAGGAGGGGATTTGAAGGAAGCCGACTTTCAACATATGGCTTTGTATTTGCACAAGCAGACGCTCAAATAACCAAATGAGCATACGCAGACTTCGCTAAAAAACTTAAATCTTAGCAAGCAAACATACCGCTTCCGCTGCAATCCCTTCCCCTCTGCCGGTAAACCCCAATTTTTCTGTGGTTGTTGCTTTCACATTGACTGCATTCTCTGCCACGTCGAGATCAACCATCAAATGTAATTTCATCTGCGGAATAAAGGGGGCCAGCTTGGGTGCTTGCGCAATCACAGTGGCATCTATATTTTCTATCTTCCAGCCTTGGGCATACGCGAGCCTCACTACCTCACGCAAAAGAACACGGCTGTCGGCGCCCTTCCAGCGTGCATCGGTATCAGGAAAATGCTTGCCGATATCACCTAAACTGGCTGCCCCCAATATGGCATCGCAAATAGCGTGCAGCAATACATCTGCATCAGAATGGCCCAGTAGGCCAAGATGATAAGGAATCGTCACCCCACCAATAATCAGCGCCCGATTTTCTACCAGCGCATGCACATCAAAGCCATGACCTATTCTCATTGCTTCTCCCTCGCCGCAAACAAGGCCGCGAATAACTCCCCATCCGCAGGATGGGTCAATTTAAAATTAGTAGGGGCGCCCATCACTAGCTTTGGTTTTTTTCCCAATGCCTCAATCGCACTCGATTCATCGCTCGGCGCATCTCCCCCCTTAGACAGCGCAATACGGAGCAAATCCAGTCTAAACGCTTGTGGAGTTTGTGCCTGCCATAATCCACTCCGTGTCACTGTTGCCTGCACTTGCTGAGCATTACCTCCCTCACGCAGCTCTTCACGCTTTAAGGTATCGGCAACAGGCACGGCTAACAATGCCCCCACGGGTTCATCTTGCAAAGCGGTAAGAAGTCTTTGAATGAGCTCAATTGAAATTCCAGGACGTGCCGCATCATGCACCAACACCCAAGGGTCGGACTCCGCTGAAGACTCTGCAATCTGGGCACGCATTCGCTCACAGGCACCCAACACTGTTGCAGCCCGAGTATCACCAGCACAAGCAATAATGTTGAGTTTATGAGGATGTTGCCCTGCCAAACGCGTCAAACAGGTACGCGCTTCATCAGGAATTTCTTCTGCTACCGCCACCCAAATGCAATCAATCTCGTCTAGCATTAGAAAAGGGGCGAGGGTCCATTCAATAACAAGCTTCCCACCTAAGGTGAGAAATTGTTTTGGCACCGATGCGCCAAAGCGACTACCAGTACCACCAGCGGGAATAAGGACTTGTATGCTCAAGAATGTGGCGCTCGAGATGGTGGCGCATAAAGAGGAAACGCAATGATATCTCAAGCTCGCCGACGCTGGATGCTCACAATGGGCGCTTTAGGTCTTGCCGCCTGCGATCGTCCATCAATCCTGCGTGGCCCACGCGACTCGCTGCCTCAGGTACTCTCGTCAGAAGAAAGTCAAGAATGGGTTGTAGCCACAAGAGATGAGACCACGGTACATCACGTCGATCCCGATGGCAGTTTGAGCGGTCTCGATGTAGAAATTGTGAATCGATTTGCCCAATTACAAGGCAAGCCCGTTAAATTTATTGTGCTCTCATCCCAAGCAGAAATTCGCTGGGCTTTGTATTCCCGTCGCGCTCATTTTGCTGCAGCAGGCCTGTTAGAAGACTCGCATTGGAAAAAAGAGGCGCGCTTTAGTGCTCCGTATCGCAGGGTCACTCCCCAGGTTGTTTACAACTCTAACTTACAAGAAAAACCAGATGATCTTGAAGATCTCAATGATCAAACACTCACCTGTATTGCTGATAGTACCCATGCAGAGATTATTGAAGAACTGCGCCGCCATGGCCATGCCCGTATCAAAATTGAACGCGTTTCATCACAAATAGATCCTGTTGATCTTTTGTCCCAAGTAGAGGCACGAAAAATTGACTATGTCGTCGCCGACTCGCATCAAATTCAACTTGCGCAGCAATACTATCCTTCGCTGGCGGTGGCATTTGATTTAGGACCACCGCGACGTCTCTGCTTGGCTTTCCCTCTAGGACGCGAGGACAAACTCTTTGAAGCGGCCAATCAATTGATCAATAAGATTTCGGTCAATGGTGAATTAGCCAGAATGACCGAGCATTACTTTGGGCATCTCGGTACCCTCAATGAGCAAGATGTGCGCAGCTTTCTGGAAAAACGAGTCCTCTTGTTACCCCGGTTTACTGACCTGTTTAAACATGCTCAAGCCATGACCGGATTCGATTGGCGCCTCCTCGCTGCCTTGGCCTATCAAGAATCCAAATGGGACCCCTTAGCCACCAGCCCCACTGGTGTTCGCGGGATGATGATGCTGACTGCAGATACGGCCGATTCACTGAAAGTCTCCGATCGTCTTGATCCCAAACAAGCTATCCCTGCCGCCTCAAAATACTTGGCACAGTTAATGGATTCTTTGCCTGTCAGCATTGATGGCCCTGATCGATTATGGCTGGGACTGGCAGCCTATAATGTGGGCAACTCCCATTTAGAAGACGCACGCGTATTGGCACAGCGCAAGGGTTTAAACCCCAGTCGATGGGTAGATGTAAAACACGTACTCCCTAACTTAGCCAACCCCGAGGTTTTTCCTGAACTCAAGTTTGGGTATGCGCGGGGCAATGAGCCAGTCAATTTTGTGGATAGTGTGCGAAGTTACTACAAAATCTTGCAGCGCTTTGAGGCGGAATATCATCCGCCGCTCACTTCTGATTTTAGCCCGCAGCCGCGGAAATAAAAGTCTGCCCGCCTAAGTAGGGTTGCAACACAGTAGGCACACGCAAACTGCCATCG
>Ga0114963_10000404_pt1 | contig 29093 bp, 34 predicted proteins | sample C_131016_EF_Meta_FD_87019 | JGI IMG/M metagenome (GOLD analysis project Ga0114963, IMG submission 87019) | Freshwater microbial communities from Lake Croche, Canada to study carbon cycling - C_131016_EF_MetaG | ecosystem: Environmental > Aquatic > Freshwater > Lake | place: Lake Croche, Canada... | reverse complement strand
TAAAAGATGGTACAGTTATTGATAAACTTCTACAAGCTCTAATCGTAACCAAGGTTAACTATGATGAGTTATTGATCGGAGATAAGAATGCTATCTTGGTTGCTGCTCGTGTATTAGGATATGGTAAAGACTATACTTTTGAAACCGTTAATTCAAATGGTCAAAAAGAGAAGGTGACCTGTGACCTGTCTAAACTAAGAGATAAGCCCTTAGATGAAACACTTGTTAAACAGGGTTTAAATGAGTTTTCTCTTGATCTTCCTACCACCGGTACTACTATTACATTTAAGCTATTATCTCATGGAGACGACAAGAAGATCGATGCAGAGATTAAAGGCTTATTAAAGCTATCACCTAAAGGTTCTTTTGATAGAACCACAAGACTCAAACACATCATCACATCAGTGAATGGAGATAGAGATCAAAAAGCTATCCGTGAATTTGTCGATAATTACTTGGTTGCAAAAGATTCAAGAGTATTGAGAAGTTATTACGAAAAAGTATCTCCAGACGTAGAATTAAAACACTACTCAGACGATGCAGAGGAGGGCATTGATATCCCAATCGGGCTAGATTTTTTTTGGCCAGGGTCAGACGAGTAGGATAGGTCTATTCTCAGAAATACACGAAATTGTGTTTCATGGTCAGGGAGGATATGATTGGGAGACGATCTATAATATGCCGATTTGGTTGAGGAAGTTCACTTATAACAAAATGAAAGTATATTACGAGAAGAAGAATGCTAGTAATAATACACAACCTCAAGACCCAGCTCAGATATTTAAACCCAATATCCAACAACCTCCAGCAGACTATGTAACAAAAACTAAATCGGCGGCTAAGAAATAGTCGCCTTTTTCCTATTTATATGTACAAAGTATAAAATATAATGGCAAATACACCGTTTGATCAACAAGGCTTAGAGAATGCAGTCGACCAGAGTAGGGCGTTGGTAGATAATGCTAACGAGTTGCAGAGGATTTACAAGAAAGCTGGGTCAGCTATACAGGATACTTTTGCACAAGCTACAAAATCTCTATCTAAAGATCTAACCAACCTAGCTAGTCAGTTTGATAAGTTATCTACGAACGATTTAAAAAGATTAGACGCTGCTAAATTACAGAAGAAACTTGCAGACGATATATTAAAGCTTCAACAAGAAGCAGGTAGAATCGAAAGAGGTACCTTACCTATCGCGCAAAGACAGGCCGATCTTGCAAGAGCACTTAAGACTGCTGCTGAAAGGAGATACGCTATTGCAAAAGCATCTAACGGTGTAGATTCCCTAGCGGCAACTAGAGCAAAAGAGGTTCTAAACAGGGTTACAGAAATGAACGATAAAGCAAAAGAGAAGTTAAGAGTAGAACAAGATGCTGTTGACACTGCTAAAGAATTAGTAACCCAAGCACAAGAACAAAACACTAACTTAGATGTGTATATTAAGAACTGGGATAAAGCAAACTTAAAAATTAAAGCAGGTGCAGGGCTATTAAAAGCTATGGGCAAGATCCCCATAGTCGGAAGTATAATGGATGCCGATGCGGGATTAAAAGCTATGAGTCTTTCAGCAAGACAGGGAGAAAATGTTTTCAAATCATTCGGAAAAGGCATCTCAGCAGCATTTGAAGGTATCTCTAAATCAACTGTTATCCTAGCAATTATAGACGCTGTCTACAAAGTAGTTAAGTTTTTTGTAGAAGCAATGTTTGAAGCTGATAAGAATGTTACAGCACTCTCCCGTAGTATGTCTATCAGTAAAGATGAGGCCGGAGAGCTATACAAACAAATGTACAATACAGCAACTGCTGCTAAGTATCATGCAACTCTACAAGAGGGTATACTTGTTTCACAGAAAGAGATCTTTAGAGCTCAAATGTCTTTTAATGAAGCAATGGGAACTTCAGTGATGTTAACTGAGACTATGCAAACTCAATTAGCAGTAGCTCAAAGTGATATTAAATTGTCTGATGAGGCGATGATAGGATTAGCACAGAGTGCTTTAGCAACAGGTCAAGGAGTTGAAGATATAGAAAAAACCATATTAGGAACTACTGCCAGTATCCAAAAAGGAGTAGGCCTTAATCTAGATAACAAGAAAATTCTTGAATCTGTATTAAAACTCTCTGCAGGCATAAAGTTAAATTTTAAGGGTAACTATGAGTCTATGACCCTTGCAGTCACTCAAGCAAAAATGTTAGGGACCACTCTTGAGAAGATAGACAGTACTACTAGCTCTTTATTAAATTTTGAATCATCGATTCAAGCTCAATTAGAGGCTGAACTACTTACAGGTAAAGAAATTAATCTAAATGCAGCTAGGTACTATGCACTAACCAATCAAACTGAGAAGCTAACAGATGAGATTGCTAAAAATATAGGAGATTACGATACATATTCGAAAATGACCCGTATCACTCAAGAATCTTATGCTAAATCTTTAGGAATGTCTAGAGACGATATGGCTGAGATGCTATTCCAGCAAAAAGCTATGAATGCTTTGAAAAAAGCTGGAAATTACGATAACGGTAAGAGTTTATTGGAGAATTACAGGGTATTGAAAGATACAGGAAACCTTACAGATGAAATAAGAGATGCTGCTGGAGCTACAGTCCTAAAAAATCTAGAAAATTTAGATGCACAGGAAAAATTTGCTAAAGCTCTAGATAAGGCAAAAGAAGCTTTTACTCAGTTAGTAACAGGGGGCACACTAGATAAATTAGCAAATCTAATCATAAAACTAGTAGATACTCTAACCGGTGGACAGGCTACTGCAGATGCAGCAGAACAAAAAAGACAAGAAGCAGCGAAAACTACTGGCGATCAAAGCAAGCAGTTGCTAAGTCAAGCAGCAGATTTACAAAAGCAATCTGAAAGTAGTTCAAAAACAGCAGGAGCAGCTAAAGGAGCCAGCATGGGAATAGCAGCAGCAATCGGCGGATTAGTACTAGGCACTCTCTTAGATGTTACAGGTATTGGTGCTGCATTAGGCGTACCTCTTCAAGCAGCTTCCTTAGCAACAATTACAGCAGCTCTAGGAACAGGTGCCGCTGTTGGAGCAGGTGCAGGATATCTAGGAGCAGAAGCACCAAAACCTACTGCAATGTCTGCAAAAGACTTTACCCTAAAAACCCTACCTGAAGACACCATTACAGTTCAGGGAGGAACTAAGCTAGGAAGAACAGATGAAATGGTTGCAGAATTAAAAGAGCAGAATCGTATTTTGATGGCTATCCTAGCCAAGGATACCACTATAAAGGTAGATGGCCAAACACTAGCAAATACCGTAGGTGTAAACGTACCGGTGAGTTATGGAAATTTATTAAACCCAGGATCATCAACATATTATTCATAACAAGATGCCACTAATAACATCAAAGACAAACTTAAAGAGTTTAAAATACGGTAACGATAGACCAGGTAATGGATCTAGCGGTCAACCATATCTACAGTTTGCTATACCCGAAAATGCTACCAAAGAAGAACTAAACTACTATCAAAACAATAAAAATAGCTTGGATTTTCCTGGCGTTGGAGCAGGTTTTGATCTAAACCAAGGAGGTGCATATGCTAGTCAAGCAGCTAAATACGATCAATTACGTATCAGTAAGTTCTTCAAGGATAAGTCCAGAGGACCTTTATTCATAGCCAAACAAGAAGCTCTACAGTTAGCCAATCCTAAGATACAGACCGGAGACAGTATTAGTTTTGGTTCGGATTTATCGTCAATTGGTATCCTTGAAAATACTAGAATCTATAATGGAGGTTTGAATACACTAGCCCAGGTCGGTGTACAGGGTACAGGGTTTCATTTCGATAGACATGGAACGGTACCAATAAATCCTTTCCAGGCTAAGTATGAATATGTAGCTAGTGAGACTCTATCCAATAATCCTAGGAGATTGGTTACCTTATATCAATCAAAGATACTAGGTGTAATTGGCGATGCAGCTACTAAAAAAGCAATGACTAAGTTAGCGATATCAAGTAATCCTAACCTACTAATTCAGTATGCTGGCGGACCGACTTCGATAGGAGGTATAGGGTTAACAACTATACATAGGAGAGTTATTACAGGAGACACAGTAGAAGTAAGAGCTAGAGGTGGAGCAAACACAGTTGCTTACAATGTAGCACTACTTGCAGATATAAATCACAACGGAGGCAGTCTATCAGGTAGAAAAATATTCCCTACAGAGGAAAATTTGGTAGACCTATACACACTTAACATAGCTGATACTCCAACTGTAAACCCAACTATTCTTAAAACCTTTAATACAGGAAGTACTCTACCAAGAGTTGATTACACAGATCTAAAAATATTTCCACTTGGTATAGAGAAAGATGAAGTTTCAATACACAACTTTACCTACGCACTAAATTACCAGGGTTTAAAATCAGCAGGAGAAAAGTCTCAAAATGGAATCTCAAGCATAAGGCAAGATTTTAGAAAAACTATAGTAGAGGAGCTACCCTTCGCTGCAGGTAAGGTACCTTACAACGATAATTATAGAAACGGTAAAAATCTTTCGCAAGGGTATGGAACAGGTGATCCTGGATCTCCAAGTAGATTAAGAGTAAATTACTCTGATATAAGCGAGATAGGTCAAGACATGGTAAACTACCAGGATATTATACCGAGATACGATTACACTAGAGACACTGTACCAAAGGACTTAATCAAGTTTAATATCGAAACAATCGAAGTAGATAGCCCGGATCAGCCAGGTGAAGGAGCAGCTGGTGCTAGCCTATTAGTATTTAGAGCTTTCTTGACTGCAATCCAAGACAATCACTCAGCAGAGTACTCACCGGTGAAGTATGTGGGCAGAGGAGAAAACTTCTATGCTTACAATGGATTTACACGTAATTTATCGTTCTCATTTAAAATAGCTCCACAGACTAGACAGGAGATGGCCCCGCTATATAAGAAATTAAACTATTTAGTATCTCAACTATACCCAGATTATCAGAGTTTTATTAGAACAAATGGAAATAACTTAGGTAATGGATTTATGAGAGCACCTATAACTAGATTAACTATAGGAGACTACATAGTAAGACAACCAGGCTTTTTCACAGCTATGAATATAACCATACCAGACGATTCACCTTGGGAGATCGTAGCTGACCCGCAAGGTAAAGATATGGGAATGTATGAATTACCACACGTCTTAGAAGTATCCTGTCAATTTACTCCTATACACGATTTCTTAGCAAGAAGATCTTGGATACCGAGCGGTAATTTCCCAGGCACTTCTACGAATGCTAATATAACACCGTTGATAACACCAAACCCTAACAACACCTTAACAGGTAATGAGTTTGGAATAGGTAAAAACACTCAAAATGAACCAAAAGTACAGGTTGTAAACCCTTCGCCAGGCACAATTCCCCCTCCCGTAGCTGCTACAGTTACTCCTGTAATTACTAATAAGCTAACAGGTAATTTTCAATCTGCTTTTAATGTTTAAACATAGAAAATATGTCAAATAGATACCAACCCATACCCGTAATTAAAACACCATCAGGTAAAAGATATTACCTAAATAATATTTATCCGGACATCCCTGTTACAGAAAATGATATTTATATTATACCGACTATAGGAGATAGACTAGATCTATTAGCGTATACCTACTACAAGGATAGTAATTTGTACTGGGTTATAGCATCCGCTAACGCACTACCTGGAGATAGCTTAATACCGCCGCTAGGTAAACAACTGAGAATACCGGCAGATGTACAGAATATACAGGTGAGCTATACAAGAATTAATTCAATAAGATAAACTAAAAAAGTTATATGTTAACACCCGATAATGTAATTGGAGGAGCACTCGACGATGGAATTATTAAACAGTTAGAAAAGAGAATAAACATACTCGGTCAAACAGGTCAAAGATCTCACACAGATTTACTGTATCTTGGAAACAAGAACTGTTGGGTTAAAATGACTTCGTTTACTGATATAGTAGCTGATGCAGATAAGATAGCTAAAGCAATGGGAGGAGAAGTACAGTTTGGCGGTAGAGATGATCTAGCCAGACAATGGACACTATCAGGAGGAGTATCGACTGCAGGAGATGGAGTAGATAAACCAGTTACGATGAGATCCGGAATTGGAACTAAAGATGATCCTTATAGTGGAGCGTATGGAGCTGGGGGTATCGGAGAGTTAGGGTATAGACCTATGCCTGGTATTGAATCTCTAACAGTTGAATCTATGCCACCACTTGGTGCTACCTATCAAGCAACAGTTAAGATCAAAGCCTGGAATCTAAACCAGTTATCTATCTTAGATATGCTATACTTTAGACTAGGATTTAGTTGCTTGATTGAATGGGGACATAGTACATATGTTGATAATGAAGGGCATGTTAAAACTACAATTGTACAGACTATAGATGCTTTCACAAAAGGAATTACTTCAGACGATATTAAAGATCAAATACAGAAAAAAAGAATAGAGAGCGGTTATAACTATGATGCGATGCTAGGGTTTATTACAAACTACGAATGGGTACAGAGTAGAGACGGAAGTTATGACTGTACAGTTAGAGTTACAGGTCTAGGTTCATTAGCTGAATCTCTAAAGATTAACAACCAGGAAAACATGCCTGCAGTAACACAGCCTCCACAAGGTGGTGCTGCTTCAAATCAAACAACACCGTTGATAATAGACTCAGCATTAAAAGGTTTCCTAACCGAAGTTAAAAACTTTGCCAACGCTAATGCTCATAGTACAACTCCTAATTTAGCAGGTTTTGAAGCTAAGATGAAAGAAGTATTCTCAACAGGTAAAGATTATCTAAACCTAATAGATTCGAGTAAAAAACCTGGTGATATTTACGATAATTTTAAACACGGGTTTAGTAGGAGGTATATGAGGGATAGGAGTAAAGGTATGGTAGCAAATCAGGTAACGCCTCTAAAGCTAGCAGACTTTGTAAAATACACTACTCTATCTGTACAGACTACAACCAAAACATCCTCACCTACCTCAACTACGGTCCTGCCATATATACCTCTAAGCCTTTTACTGGCTTACATTAATAACTCATGTCTAATTTATACAGGGGATAGTGATAGAAAGCAAGTAGTGTACCTGGATTTCCATCCGGATACGAACTTGTGTCTACACGTACCTCAACAGATATCTATCGATCCTACAGTTTGCTTGGTAGACTGTTATGCAACTACAGCAGAACTACAGGACCTGTTACTAAAGAAGGGTATCACAGATTTAAGTAAGATAGTATCACCCGGTCCGTTAACGGCAGAATGTACGGTAAACGATAAGATACGTGTAACCGGTCTATTGTTTGCGGATAAGAGTAGTCCGTATAGAGGACATACTATGAATATCTTTGTTAATGTGGACTATCTTTTAAGGACCTATGATGCATTAATGTCAAATGATCCGAAAAAGAATATTATCCTTAATGTGTATTTAAAACAAGTTTTAACAGACATATCTAAAGCAATCGGAGGTATTAATATCTTTAGTATTATACCCGATCAAACTACCGATGTAATTACGATATTTGATACACAGAATTTAGCAGGTGATAAAGAGGAAATACCTGAAATACCGGTCTTTGGATTAGGAACTGCAACAGTTAGGGAGTATAGCTTAAAAACTGATGCTAGTACCGCTCTAGGAAGTACTCTAGCTATTACAGCACAGTACGACCCTAGTAGGGATGATCTAAATAAATCAGGTTTAAATAGAGATGGAAGTGGTTTTGTAGCAATCAATAAAAGACTTCAAGATAGGTTAAAGTTACACCCGAGTACTAATGCAAGTCCGGTTAGAGCAATACTCCCATCTGCGCAACAACAGCTTGATAAAATATTAGCAGATAATAAAGCTAAGGTACAATACGAACAACAGAAAGCAAATGTAATTGATTCGACAGCAACGTCGTTAAATCGAGATATTCAAGCTCAAATTCAAATACAGAACTTTAAACAGCAATCAGCTGTAATTCTAACACCGGAAGAAGCTATAGCAAAGTTTAATAGAACTCAAGTAATACTGGGGAATACTCCTGCACCGACATTAACCCCTGAACAAATAGCACAGCAGGCTGAAGCTACTAAACAAGCAGCAGCTCAGCAGATTGAAGAGCAAAACTATGTACAGGCTAATGCATTTAATAAACAACTAACCTATACGTATGGATTTAGTAACGCATCTCGTGGTGTAATACAACTCAATCAAGACAATATACCAGGGGTTTTAAACTACTACACAGATGCACTATTAAAAGTAAAGAATAGTAGCGATATAGTTAAAGGCACTATAACAGCAAACGGGATCTTACCGTTATCTCTAAATATGACCCTGGATGGAATTAGCGGTATACCACTATTTGAAGCATTTACTTTACCGGGGAATAGATTACCGATTCAGTACTGTTCAACTAAAGGAGTGCATGCCAAGCCTCTAGTAGGCTTTACTATAGTAGGCGTTAGCCATACTATTCAGAATAACCAATGGACTACTTCGATTAAAGGCCAGATGATCAATCTACCGGAAGGTACACCAATTAAAAAAATTACACAGCCGCAACCTAGAACTTACATACCAGGTGTTAGACCTGATTCAGGGTACAAGAATACAGCCCTGTATAAAGATGCAGCCTTTCAAACTAGGTTACAGCAACTATGTACAAAATGGAAAATTAACGCAGATGACTTACTAAGGATATTCTACGCTGAATCTAGATTAAATCCAGCAGATAAACTCTATACTGATTCAGGTGGAAATAGTTTTAGCGGTCCAGGACCGGGTAGACACTTACTAGCTGTAGGTTTAATTCAATGGACACCCGATAATGTACAACGAGGTGGTACACCAGGACCGGCTTATACCCTGGAGCAAATCTCTACTATGTCTGGAGTTGAACAACTTGATTTAGTAGATATGTACTTTACGTATTGGAAGCGTGCAGGTAAAGACGTTACACAAGGAAATATCTTAACACTGTATAGTCTAGTATTTATTCCTACACTATTTAAACCTTTCCAATCAGGAAATCCAACCGATATTGTCAAGTACGGTAGAACATCACCTGAAAGAATATCAAAACAAAATCCTGCAATCGCTAGAGCAGCAGGTAAGAAACCTGGCGAACCATTGACTATTCAAGATTTTAGACGATACGTAGACACAGTATAATTTAACCAATCATGCCAATAAGATATTACCCATTAAATAGAGTATTAACTAACCAGAAAACAAATGGAGGAGAGTTTACATTAAACGGTTCAAACTATTCCGGTTACTACTATAAGACCTACAACGGTCAAGTCTTTACTGGAAAAGATCCCGTACAAGGACCTTCTCAGATATTACAACCTACCGATCTAGCTTCTAATGCTAGTACTAATGGCCAGGAAGCCTTTCGAACCGGCCGATCTGCTAGTGCAGGCAGTCAACCTACCTTTCAAATCCCTGTACCGTATTACCCCAAACCAACGCCTACAGACTATAAACGAGGATCTATAATAAGATACTTTGTTAAAAAGAGAGGACAATCGGGGTATGTTATCGAGGTTGATAAGTCAACTCATGACTCTCTACTCAAATCAGATAGTGAATACGATTACATTACGTATGAAACTACGAGTCTATTTTGGCAGATCAGCGGTCCTCAACACGATACCATTCAAAATGGAGGTAAAGTATCCGGGATCATTGATACAAACCGTAGATTGACTATGATGAAAGATCCTACTTTCCCTGGCCTGACTGCTTTTATTGGTGGGGACTATAACAAGTTTATTAAATAATTAGAATTTGCATGTGTAAAAGGTTTGGAAGTATGAAAATAAGTTCATAACTTCAAACTAAATAAAGGTTGTATGTATTTCATAGTTGAGACTAAAGAACAATTACAGAGATTGTTAGTATACGAGAGTTGTTATGTACAGGTAGTTTTACAGAACGATAATTATCACCCATACCTAAATAAGGTTTGTTTAGTATACCTAAGAAATCAATACAAGGGATATATCTTACCTATTGACCATAGTGAGACTTTTAGTCTTGATCTGGAAGATATACAAGCACATCTAGCTAATTACAAGACTCTATACTGCCCGGATCTAAAACTAACTACAAGTTTTATTAAACATCAAAACATTATAGACCTAAACCAGGTTGTATTAGATCAAGAGAATAAACATATCATATTCGATTATACTCCAAAAGTATATCAAAACTTCTACACCGACCACACCTATAATACCAGCATAAATCAAATCATCCCAGTAACTAAACACTACGAGAGATGTGAGAATTTATACGAACATCTAAAAGACTATATAGGAAAGGAGACCGACCATAAATTCTACCAAGAACTAACCCAACAATACCTTCTAATAGAACAAAATGGAATAGGCCTGGATAAGAATAGATTCAATAGATTCTACGATCCAACCTGGGAACCTTATTCAATTAAGGATAATGTAATCTATACTTCCTACAACCTATACAACCTAACCACCCGGCCCACTAATGCATTCAATGCTATAAACTTCCTGGCCCTAAACAAGGAAGATGGTTCGAGACAATCTTTCATACCCAAGAATGATTTATTTGTGGAGTATGATTTTGAAGCCTATCATCTAGCTTTGATTGCTGACTTGGTCGGTCATACATTTGACCCGTCTCTATCCATACACACTCAGTTAGGTAGAATCTATTTTGATAAAGAGGAACTATCGGAGGAAGAATACCAACAAGCTAAATTGATAAGCTTTAGACAGATGTATGGAAGTGTACAGAAGGAGTATAAAACCATACCTTTCTTCCAAAAAATAGAGGCATACATAGAAAACCTGTGGAATAAGTATCAAGAGAACGGAAAGACTATACTTAGAACAGGGAGACCCTTGCATCTCCCAAAGAACTCTTTAAACCCACAGAAAGTATTTAACTATGTAATTCAAAACGCAGAAACCCATTCTAACGTAGAAATCTTAAAAGAGATAAATCAATTACTACAGGGTAAGAAAAGTCAAGTAGTACTAGTGGTCTATGATTCATTCCTGGTAGATTATTCTCTAGAAGATGGTAAACAAGTACTAACCGGTATTAGATAGATTGTAAACAAGAGAGGATTAAGGATAAGAGGAAAAGTTGGTAAGAATTACGATTCTCTACAGATTTCCAGCTATTTATAATATATAAAACTGAGAACATAATGAAATTTAGAAATCCAACTAACGAAGAAGTTAGAAGAATGCAAAAAATTGCAGGTATTTTGAAAGAAGACAGTATAGATCTTAAATCTATGTTAGAAGATTATATGGATTATAAATATACAGCAGACCAAGGATTTGGAGAAAGTGCAGAACATGCAGAAGCTAAGTTACTAGAACTAGCAGATAAGATTACAGCACAAAAAGGTAAAGAATGGTTTGACACTTTTGATGAATTAAGCAGTTTGACTGTAGTTTATCAAGAATACGCAGGACCAGAAGAAGTAGAAAAAATAGAAGAGGAGATGAAAGAACTGGCAAACAAATTAGGATCTCCAGTTACAGATTTAATAAGTTCAATGTAACCTGAAGATAAAAGATACCAAAACCAAATAAAAGTTATGACAGAACAGATAAATATTTACGAATTGGGGAATAAATTATTTTGTACATTTACACCTAAGTTAAACTTAGAAGAAACACTCGCTATAGTTACGACGCATTACAGCATACTATACAGCAAAGTATTTGTATTGGAGATTGTAGATGGAGAAGAATTTATACTAACCTACAATATCGACCCACACAATTCAAGCAACTCCGTACTCCCGAGTACAATTCTACTACATAGAAAGAAAGAAACCAATACACTCTACACCATCAACGGCTTGAATGCTCTAATTCGCCAGGTGAATAATGGAGTAATCGACCCTCAATACAGGGTAAACTGGACAGACTATAGAAACACAGTCCTACTAACTCAAGGTCCAGACCTAAGACAACTAAAAACAAAAATTTACCGCATCGTAGCTCTTTAATTAAAAAAAGAGTTGGAAAGCATTATTATTTATCATATCTTTGATAGATGATAGTATTAACTATTTTAATTATTTATTCACAATAAAATCAAAACAGCATGGGTATGGATTTATCAGCCATCAAAAACAAGCTGACTTCTCTTCAACAAAAGAGTGGAGGGGGTCAAAAAAGAGACCTATCACAGGTGATTTGGAAACCGTCTGTGGGGAAACATTCAGTAAGGATCGTACCGTCGGCGTACGACAAATCAAATCCTTTTAAAGAGGTATTTTTTCATTACGGTATCGGAAACCGTACAATGATCTCATTGTTAAATTTCGGTGAAAAGGACCCTATCGTTGAGTTCGCAGATCAGTTAAAAAAGACTAGCGACAAAGACAACTGGGCTATGGCTAAAAAGCTAGCACCTAAGATGAGAGTGTTTGCACCTATCATCGTAAGAGGTGAAGAAGACAAAGGTGTGAAGTTATGGGAGTTTGGTAAGCAGATCTACATAGAGTTATTAGCAATCGCTGAAGACGAAGATGTACAAGATTACAGCGACCCGGTAGAGGGTAGAGATCTAACTATTGAGACAACTGATGCTGCTACCAATGGTACAGGTTATAATCAGTCAAAGGTAAGAGTAAGAACTAAGATCACACCTCTATCTTCAGATTCTGAACAAGTTAAATTATGGTTAACAACCCAACCAGAAACCTTAACACTATTCAAGAAGTATGGTTATGAAGAGATGAAGAATTCGTTATTGGAGTGGTTGAATCCAAGTGAAACAGCAACAGATGATGATACGGTAGTACCTACAGCACCAGTGGCAGAGAAACCAAAATCAAATTATTCTCTAGCTGCTAAACCAGTAAAAGACGTTGATAAAGCATTCGACGATTTATTTAAAGACGACCTTCCTTTCTAATTAACAAAAAAACAACAACAAAAACAATATGGCTAAAGCATCTCTAAATGCAAAGTTATCTAGTGCGATCAACGCTACACCTGATTTGAGCGGGTTTAAGAAATCAAAAAACCTATCTTCATCTCCGGTAAAGTTTAAGGATCAAACCTGGATACCTTTATCACAAGCATTCCAAGACACAGTAAGTGTACCTGGAATCCCTATCGGGCATATAACGTTATTGAGAGGTCATTCAGATACAGGTAAGACGACTTGTTTACTAGAAGCTGCCGTACAGTCACAGAAGATGGGCATCTTACCTGTTTTGATTATCACCGAGATGAAATGGTCTTGGGAACATGCCCGTCAGATGGGCTTCCAATTCGAAGAAGTAGCCGATCCTGTAACTGGAGAGGTTGTGGACTATGATGGATTCTTTTTATATGTCGACAGAGAGAAATTAGGAACTATTGAAGATGTTGCTGCATTTGTAGTAGATATCTTAGATGAACAGAAGAGAGGTAAACTACCTTATGAACTATGCTTCTTCTGGGATTCAGTAGGTTCAATTCCTTGTAGAATGTCGGTAGAGAAAGCATCCAATAACAACGAATGGAACGCAGGAGCGATGTCGACTCAATTCGGTAATTTCATCAATCAGAAGTTTCCTTTATCACGTAAATCAAACCAAACCTATACAAATACTTTTGTAGCCATTAATAAGGTGTGGGTCCTAAAACCCGGTACACCAATGGAGCAACCAAAGCTAAAGAATAAAGGTGGGGATACGATGTACTTTGATGCTAGTATGGTGGTTACATTTGGAAACATCGCTAACTCAGGTACCAATAAGATCAAGGCAACCAAAGGTGGTAAAACAGTACAATTTGCTAAACGTACTAAAATCTCCTGTGATAAAAATCACGTCACAGGTGTAGAGACGGAAGGTAAGATTGTCATGACCTCACATGGCTTTATAGCTGACGATAAGAAAGCAATCGATCAATATAAAAAAGATCACTCACAAGAATGGTTATCAGTTTTAGGATCAACAGACTTCGATCTTATTGAAGAAGCGGCAGAGGATACACGAGATATCTTCGATGCTTCAGAAGCAGAATAAAGTATATGAATAAAGAATTTCAAGCTATCATTGATAGCCTAAAAGAATCCAAGCAAGAGTCTTCGCATCGAAACAGCAAGATCTTGCTTGTCGATTCTCTCAACACCTTCCTAAGGAGCTTTGTAATGATCAATCACATCAATCCACAAGGCAATCATATCGGAGGATTAACAGGGTATCTAAAGTCTATAGGGTTTGCAATCCGACACATCAAACCAACGCGTGTCATCCTGGTCTTCGATGGGCATGGAGGATCTACAAATAAAAGATACCTATATCCAGAGTATAAAGCTAACAGAAAGATTAATAAGATATCTAACTGGGAAGGCTTTGAAACTCAAGCAGAAGAATCAGATGCAATCACAAACCAAATCGTACGACTGGTAGACTATCTAAAATGTCTTCCGGTAGATTTATTGAGTATTGATAAGGTGGAGGCAGACGATGTCATAGGCTATATCACCGGTAAAGCAGGTACTTCGGTACATATCATGTCTTCGGATAAAGATTATCTTCAATTAGTCTCTGATAGAGTAACGGTTTATTCACCGATCAAGAAAAAATTCTATACCCCTAAAAGTGTAAAAGAAGAATACGGTGTATCAGCAATCAACTTTCTAACCCAGAAGATCCTTCTAGGAGATAAATCCGATAATGTACCCGGTGTACATGGAATAGGTATGAAGACGTTATTAAAAATGGTACCCGAATTAGGGGGAGATGAGTTGGTTACGATTGAAAAGATTTTAGAACACGCAGAACTAACGCAGGATAAGTTTAAAAAGATTCATGATTTTAGACAACAGCTACTAATCAATAAACAGTTAATGGATCTACATGATGTTAACCTACCGGAAGAAGATATAGTTACGGTAGATAATGTTATAAACAATCCAAACAGTGTCTTAGATAAGGCAAGCTTTCTAAAATTATACAATGAAGATTATTTAGGAAATTCTATACCCAATGTATCTACATGGATCTACGACACCTTCGATTATCTCCGACATTTCAAGGTCAACTAGTTGGCTAAGAAATAAAAAAACATTAAATTAGTTATATATGACATCACTATCAAAATTGAGTACGTATGGAGTAGGATTCCAAGTCAAAGTACTAGCTTCGCTATTAAAACATAAAGAATTCCTACAGAACATACACGACGTATTAGAACCTGAATCTTTTGATAATCCAGCACATAAATGGATTGTTGAAGAGATAGGAAGATACTACAGAACCTATAACACCACCCCCTCTCTAGATTCTCTACAGGTAGAGGTGAAGAAGATTTCAAACGAAGTATTGAAAGTATCGGTTATCGAACAGCTAAAAGAAGCCTATAAGATAACTAACGACGATAAGGAATACGTAGAGCAAGAGTTTTCTACCTTCTGTAAGAACCAACAATTAAAGAACGCTCTATTTTCATCTGTAGATCTACTACAATCCGGGCAGTATGATAGTATTAGGAGTATTATTGACCAAGCTCTAAAAGCAGGTCAGGATAAGAATATCGGACACGAATACGTTAAGGATATTGAGACTAGGTATAGAGTAGAGGATCGATCTTCGATACCTTCGGACTGGGAGAAGATCAACGAGTTATTAATGGGTGGGTTAGGTGCAGGAGATTTCGGTATTATATTCGGTAATCCTGGCGGTGGTAAATCATGGTGCTTAGTTTCTCTAGGTGCTACCGCAGTAAAACTAGGCTATAACGTACTACACTATACTCTAGAGTTATCTGAATCTTATGTTGGAAAACGTTACGATGCTTACTTCTCAGGAATACCCGTAGATAAACTAGGCGAACACCGCAAAGAAGTAGAGGAACTAATCGCTACCCTACCCGGCAAACTAATCGTTAAGGAGTATTCACCCGGCCGTGCTTCGATATCAACTATTGAATCCCATGTACAGAAATGTAAGGACTTGGGTATCGTACCAGATATCATCATAATCGATTACGTCGATCTATTGAAATCAAAGAGAAAATCGACAGAGAAGAAAGAAGAGATCGATGACGTTTATACAGCAGCCAAAGGATTGGCTAGAGAATTAAAAGTACCAGTCTGGACTGTATCACAGGTTAATCGTGCTGGGGCTAAGGATAATATCATTGAAGGAGATAAAGCAGCAGGTTCGTATGATAAGATGATGATTGCCGATTTTGCAATGTCGCTATCAAGACAAAGACAGGATAAGGTCAATGGTACGGGTAGATTTCATATTATGAAGAATAGATATGGGATGGATGGTATGTCGTATGGTGCTACTGTAGATACTTCAACAGGTAAGATTGTGATCGAGACTTCGGAGTTAGGAGAGGATGTCGTAGCTCAACCCATGCAATTAGGAAGTGGGTCTGGATTTGGGGTATTTAATCAAAGCGAAAAAGATTTACTAAGTAAAAAGTTCTATGAATTAGGTAATATTGGATAGATACAGACTATTTATTAATACAAATAAAGATTATTATGAGTCAGAGTATTTTAAGCATATACAAGAAAAGTGGGAACGTATTGAATCCCATAAAATATCCGGTAACTAAACCTACTAGCAGATTAGTAAAAGAAGCTACTGGTGCTACTGCACCGCCGCATACTACTCTGAGCTCTATTAAGCCTCCGCAGAACTATACTTTTTACATCAACTCTCTACGCCCTAACGTATAGTAGAGTTTTAGACCACAATTTTTCAAATAATACAAGCCCCTATCCTTACTAGTTAGGGGTTTTGTAATCTTAACAACTTAACAAATAAATTGAACAGTAAAACTATGAACATTTCCCAAAGCATTTTATCGGATGTGACAGTCCATATGAAGTATGCAAGATTTAACAAAGAACTAGAAAGAAGAGAGACCTGGAATGAGATCGTGGATCGTAATAGAGACATGCACATCGAGAGATTCCCGGATCTAAAACAAGAGATCGTAAAAGCCTACGAATTGGTACATGCCAAGAAGGTCTTACCTTCGATGAGATCTCTACAATTTGGTGGAAGACCGATTGAATTAAATAACGCACGTATCTACAACTGCTCCTTCTTACCAATCGATGACTATCGATCATTTTCAGAAGCAATGTTTTTATTGTTATCTGGATGTGGAGTAGGATTCTCAGTACAAGGACATCACGTAGATCAACTACCTGAGATTAAAGTACCTACTAAGACTAAACGTTTCTTGGTGAGTGATAGTATAGAAGGGTGGGCGGATGCTATCAGAGCATTATGTAAGGCTTATTTTACCGGTAGCCCTTTACCTAAATTTGATTTCAGAGACATACGCAAAAAAGGAGCTCTCCTAATCACATCTGGAGGTAAAGCACCTGGACCAGAACCTTTAAAAGAGTGTTTATTCCAGATTCAAAAGATCTTCGAAAGAAAGGCTACAGGAGAGAAACTAACCACTCTAGAGTGTCATGATATAGTTTGCTTTTTAGCAGATGCGGTACTATCAGGAGGTATTCGTAGAGCGGCTCTAATCTCTCTATTCAATCTCGATGATGAAGCAATGTTGACTTGTAAGTTCGGTAATTGGTGGGAGCAGAATCCTCAACGTGGCCGTGCTAACAACTCAGCAGTCATATTAAGACATAAGATCGATGAAGAGGAATTTTACAAGTTATGGAAGAAGATTGAATTATCAGGTTCAGGAGAACCAGGCCTATACTTCTCCAACGATAAAGACTGGGGTACGAATCCATGTTGTGAGATCGCTCTACGTCCATATCAGTTCTGTAACTTATGTGAGGTAAATGTATCTGATATTGAATCTCAAGAAGATTTAGATCAAAGAGTTAAAGCAGCAGCACTAATCGGTACCCTACAAGCTGCTTATACAGATTTCCATTACCTAAGAGATATCTGGAAGAAGACCACAGAAAAGGATGCTTTACTAGGAATAGGAATGACGGGTATTGGTTCAGGTAAGATCCTAAACTACGACTTAGAAAAAGCAGCTAAATTAGCCAAAGACGAGAATGCACGTGTAGCAGATATCTTAGGCATAAATAAGGCAGCGAGAGTTACTACGGTTAAACCTTCTTGTACTAGTTCTTTAGTCCTAGGTACATCATCAGGTATACATGCCTGGCATAATGATCACTATATAAGAACGGTGAGAGTGGGTAAGAATGAAGCTATCTACAACTACCTATTTATCAATCACCCTGAATTAGTAGAAGATGATTTCTTCAAGCCTACCATTCAAGCTGTAATCTCAGTACCGCAAAAAGCACCACAAGGTTCTATACTAAGAACTGAATCAGCTTTAGAGCTACTAGAAAGAGTTAGAAAGTTTAATACAGAATGGGTTAGAGCTGGACATAGAAAAGGACAGAACACCAATAACGTATCAGCTACTATTTCAATCAAGGAGAATGAATGGCAGGAAGTTGGACAATGGATGTGGAAGTGGAAAGATACCTTTAACGGGTTATCTGTTTTACCATTCTCAGATCATACTTATGTCCAAGCCCCATTTCAGGATTGTACCGAAGAGAAGTATAATGAAATGTTACACCACTTACATGCCATAGATCTAAGTAAGGTTATTGAATTAGAAGACAATACAGATTTAACCGATCAGGTAGCCTGTGCAAATGGAAGTTGCGAAGTTTAAAAACAATAATGAAACTAGACTTTATACTAAACATACACTACTACTTAGAGAACGGTAGAGTGGTATTTACAGAAAGGTATCATAAGGAGAGAGGACAGTGCTGCGGGTCAAAATGTAAACACTGTCCTTTTACCCCTAAATATATAAAAGGAACAAATACCCTACACCAGCCACCACCTGCTCAGTAGGTGTTTTATATAGGTATAAACCTATTTATTAATACTATATGATTAAACTATTAGATATATTAAGAGAAATTGAAGGATCTATATTAGTTCCTAGACGTTCTAAAGAAGAGCGTGAGAAGAATCATGCAATAATTATACAGAAAAAAATTAAACAGTATATAGCCGATGGTGGTAAAGGTAATCTTGATTTAAGTTATACTCCAATTACTTCATTACCTCAAGGTTTAAAAGTGGGAGGAGATCTTTGGTTAAGGGGTACTAAAATAACTTCATTACCTCAAGATTTAGAGGTAGAAGGTGATCTTTATTTAAGCTATGCACCAATTACTTCATTACCTCAAGGTTTAAAAATAGGAGGAAATATTGGTTTAAGCAATACTAAAATCACTACATTACCACAAGATTTAAAAGTAGGAGGTAGTCTTAATTTAAGCTATACTCCAATCACAATACTACCTCAAGGTTTAGAAGTAGAAGGTAGTCTTAGTTTAAACGATACTCCAATCACTTCACTACCTAAAGATTTAGAAGTAAGAGGAAGTCTTAATTTAAGTAATACCCCAATAACTTCATTACCGGGAGATTTAAAAGTAGGTGGCAGTCTTAAGTTAAACGATACACCACTATCTAAAAAATACACTAAAGAACAAATTAAACAAATGTACCCTGGTATAAAAGGTAACGTTAGAGTATAACTATATATTATTACAACTATGAAATTTACAAACCCAAAACTACTAAGAGAGAATAGAGTCACTATTCTAGAAAATGTAAAGCTAGGCAAGCAATACGTTCAACAAGGCAAACTATCTGAGGAAGATCTAAAGAAGCTTATCGAAATAGATCCAACCCCTCAAAAGAAATACGTTGGGTGGATGTCTAAGATTTGGATAACAGAGAAACCTGATCTAGATGATCTACGCAATACTGTTGAAGAGTATAACACCTTTCTTAACAAAGGTAAGGTTAAGACCAAAGATATTAATCAGTTTAAATCTTTTAAAGCTTTACACGATGAAGTAAATCAAATCAATCAATCAGGAGAAGCAGTATCGGTAAAAGATCTAGAGAGTGATTACGATACCGTAATAGACAATGATCGATTACTAATCATGTCTCCACACACTCACGAAGCATCTCGTAAGTTAGGTTTATCTTATTTCTCTTTTAGAGATTGTGAAGGCGGAGGTAAAGATTCAGCTTGGTGTACCACTTATAAAGCCCCCGATCACTTTAATGATTACTATTACACTAACAATGTTACCTTTTATTATATTAAAGTAAAATCTCCAGAATTAATACAAAAGCTAAAAGAAGCTTTTCCTAAGAGGTATAAAGAACTAGAAGTAGTAGCACTAGCGGTATTAGACGGCGGTAAGATTGACGGGTATGATGGTTTGGATAAACAGATGAGTGCCAAGGACATTAAAACATTTACAAATATAATTGGTATAAAGTAATATGATTAAACTACTAGACATACTAAGAGAAAGTGAGGAATCAATATTAGTTCCAAGACGTTCTAGAGAAGAACGTGAGAAGAATCACTTAATAGCTGTACAGAAAAAGATTAAACAGTATATAGCCGGTGGTAGCAAAGGTGATCTTGATTTAGCACATACTCCAATCACCACCATACCTCAAGGTTTAAAAGTAGGAGGAGATCTATGGTTAAGTGGTACTAAAATAACTTCACTACCTCAAGGTTTAGAAGTAAGAGGATATCTTGATTTAAGCAATACTAAAATCACTACATTACCACAAGATTTAAAAGTAGGAGGTAGTCTTAATTTATACGATACCCCAATAACTTCATTACCACAAGATTTAGAAGTAGGAGCATCTCTTTGGCTAGTTAATACACCAATCACTTCACTACCTAAAGATTTAGAAGTAAGAGGAAGTCTTAATTTAAGTAATACACCGATATCAAAAAAATACACTAAAGAACAAATTAAACAAATGTATCCTGGCATAGAAGGTGAAGTATTCGTATAAAAATAAAATGATTAAATTACTAGACATACTAAGAGAAAGTGAGGAATCTATACTGGTTCCTAGACGTTCTAAAGAAGAACGTGAGAAGAATCATGCAATAGCTACCCAAAAAAAGATTAAACAATATATAGCCGATGGTGGTAAAGGTGATCTTAATTTAAGCAATACACCAATAACTACCTTACCGCAAGGTTTAAAAGTAGGAGGAGATCTTTATTTAGATGATACTAAAATAACATCTCTACCTCAAGATTTAGAAGTAGGAGGGAGTATTAATTTAAGAAACACTCCAATCACTACAGTACCTCAAGGTCTAGAAGTAAAAGGATATCTTGATTTAGGTAATACTAAAATAACATCCCTACCTAAAGATTTAAAAGTAAGAGGTAACCTATACTTATGGTTTACACCGATATCTAAAAAATACACTAAAGAACAAATTAACCAAATGCATCCAGGTATAAAAGGTGAAGTATACGTATAAAAATAAAGTTGTTACTTTGAAATAAAGTACTTATCTTTATATCAAAATAAGTTATGCAAGTACAGAGTAAGGAGTTTATTTTAACTCAAATCGGTCATCTCAAACCTATTAAGTACAACAAGTTTCAATGGTGGAGAAACTATCAACCACCCCAACCCTTGAGTGAATACCGACCTATGTTGGACCGTATTATTAACGGAGATTATGATACATCACCCTATTATTGGATGGCTCAACTAGCTATTCATGAAATGAAGGAAAAGATGGATGCAGTGGCTTGCCCTGAGAAGAAGAGAGATATACAGGGTTTATATATGGAAAAGTATCGTAGATTGATTCAAGACTACGAAAAAGATGAAGCACAGAGATTGGTAAACCTTAGGAAAGGATTTGCAAAGTATTTCCGTATCAGTCAAGAAGAGGTTATAGAGTTGATGGATAACTTCGATGGTAATCTAGAAGAACTACATAACCATATCGAACAAATCAGTAATACAAAGTTGGCGGCTTAGCCAATATTCCTTATATTAATAAAAAACAAATACACGTTATGAATGAATTTTTATCCCTCTTTGATTTCCTAGGCTACCCGGCAGGTAAGAACTTAGGTGAATCCGTTTACAAGTATGCATTAGAGCAAAAAACTCCTGTATCTACCCGACAAGTATCGACCCGAACCTACACAGGCAAGGTAATGTTATATACTAGACCTTTCCTAAGAGAGTTTTTCGGTAACCCAGCCTATAAAAGCATTATAGATGCTGATGGACTAGCCCGTAAAGCAAAAGCAGAAAACTATTACACTAAATCAACATCAACCCTTTAAATTATATGAGTAAAAAACAAGCAGTCCTTGCACTTTCAGGAGGTATGGATTCAAGTACATTACTACTTCATCTACTTGCCAATGGCTATGAAGTAACCGCTCTATCATTCGACTATGGTCAAAAGCATAGAGTAGAATTAGAACGAGCACAATCGTTAGTAGAATACGTTAATACATCACCGACTAGAGCATATCCAGCAGATAGAGCTCCTGGAGGTTGGGGAGAGGTATACCCTAAAGTGAAACATCAAGTAATTAAATTAGACGGTCTAGCTCAGCTCTTAAATTCAGCTTTAGTTACAGGTGGTAAAGATGTTCCTGAAGGACATTACGAACAGGATAACATGAAAGAAACTGTTGTACCTAATCGTAATAAGATCTTTAGTTCATTGATTCAAGCAGTTGCTCTATCTCTAGCTACTACCGGTGAAAAACATCAAGTAGCAATTGCATTAGGAATACATGCTGGAGATCATCAAATATATCCAGACTGTAGACAACAATTCAGAGATGCTGATATGGAAGCATTTAGAGTAGGTAACTGGGATTCTGAATTAGTAGAATTCTACACTCCGTATATAGATGGTAATAAATTTACTATATTAGAAGATGGATTACAATGTTGTGATATCTTAGGTTTAGATTTCGATGAAGTATATAAAAGAACTAATACATCGTATAAACCAATATTCATACAGAATCCAAATTTACCACACGATATAGGAACAATAGTTTCTACCCACCCAACAGATCCTATATTTGGTACATGGTACTCAGACTATAAATCAGCAGCATCAGTAGAACGTATTGAAGCATTTATTCGTTTAGGCCGTCCAGATCCAGTAGAGTATGCTGACGAAACAGGTCCTGTTAGCTGGCAATTTGCAAAGAGTCAAGTAGAACAGGTATTAGCAGAATTTCATTAATTATTAAACAACAAACATGATGAAAATATCCCACGAAATACCTAAGCAGTTATTTCCCTACCATGATCTAATTTCGGCATACCCCTATGTCTTAGGTCACTTACTAAACCAAGACAAAGAGTATGCTGACTATTATAGAGAGAGGCTAAAGACTGCTTCCTATTCTATCTTAGATAATTCAGCTTTTGAATTAGGAGAGTCAATACCCATGGGGGAGTTATATGAATTAGGAGAAGAATACAAACCAACCCATCTAGTATTACCCGATAAGGTTAATGACTATATGCAGACCTTGACTAATGCTGAAAACTATCTAAGTAACTTCAAATCCGATGACTTAGAGTATATTGGAGTATGTCAGGGAGAGACTTTCGAACAGATCGCTAACTGTATTGATTTCTACACCGAACACAAAGTAGATATCATAGCATTACCTTTCGATCTAATACCTCAATCAGATTTCGTAACAGTTCGATTTAGATTCCTAAACTGGTGGTATGCCAACAGGTTTACCTACGCAAATCAAGGTAAGTATAAGTTCCATTTACTTGGATGCCAAGATCCGGTAGAGTTTCAGTTATATAAGTACTATCAACCGCATCTAACCAAACACTTGTATTCTCTCGATACCAGCTCTCCAATCATCAACGGATGGTTAGGTAATGAATTAGGTGAACACGGTCTAGTACAACCTAAACCCAAAGCAAAACTAGCCGATAACCTAGATATCGAGCTAACACCCGAACAAATAGATCTAATCTTTCAAAATATAAAAATCTTTAAAAGCTATGTCAATAAACACTAGTAACCTTTCAATGAGCGATTACGCAGCTAGATCTCTAGGCTCCGCAAACTCATACGCTGTCTACACAGAAACCTTCGATCCTTCGCAGCTAAATCCAATGCCACGTTCAGCAGCACGTCAAGACTGGGGAATAACCGGTAATGAATTTGTTGGATATGATGTCTGGCATTGTCACGAAGCAACTTTTCTTATAGAGAATGGATTACCGCTAGCAGGTACTCTAAAAATCATCTGTCCTTCTACCTCAGAATTTATGGTAGAATCAAAATCATTTAAGCTATACCTCAATACGTTTGATATGTGTAAGATGGGTAAGACTGTAGATGAAGCTATTTACAATTATGAAACACAAGTTCAAAAAGATATCAGTCAATGTATTGGTGCAAATGTTGAAGTTAAATTCTTTAGATCTGGAGATGATCGCAAACTTAGCTACGATCCTGGTACAGGTTATGTAGATTTATACGAGAGTTTAACCGATAAAGAATTAGAGGCATTAGAGATCACAGACTATCAAGCTAAGGAATTCTATAGTATCATCGACGATACATCTGCATTACCTGGAGACTTTTCATTCTTTACAAACGTCCTAAGATCAAGATGTAGACATACCAAACAAAAAGATACCGGTACGGCATTTTTTAATATCGTAACACATAAAGGTACAGTTAATAAACAAGAGTTACTAAAACTAGTTATTTCTCTAAGAGAGGTAAACGAGTTTCATGAGTTTTGTGCTGAAAAACTATATACCGAAATCATGAAGAACCCAATGGTGAAGGAATGTAGTGTGATGTTGTTATATGCTAGAAGAGGATCTTTAGATATATGTCCAGTGAGAGCGACTAAAGAATCTTTAGTTAGTATAGGTTTAAAGTCTAAATATTATTACACCACAAAAACAATGGGACAGTAAGATATGGCATTTGCTAAACTTGATTGGACAGTATTTGTAAGTCAAACGGGAAAGGAGGTCTACGACATTTGTAACCTCCTTAATGCCGTACCTAAAATACTAGTCACAAATAATCCTAAGAGACTAAACGAAAAAGTAGCTACATTCTTAAAAGCAGAGGGATGTGAGTTAAAAACAATACCGTTTAATCCCCTATTAGAACATTATCTCCAAGAGGATATCCTAAACAGTAATATCATAACACTTCACGGATATCTACGAATCCTCCCAGGGCAATTCATTGCTAGCTATAGTCCTCGGACAATCTATAACGGACACCCTGGATTGATAACTTACTACGAGGAATTGAAGGGTAAAGATCCTCAAATTAGAGCATGGGAGGGTAAATACCCTACCGTTGGTTCGGTAGTCCATAAAGTAACCGAAGGAGTGGACGAAGGTGAGGCGGTTAGGTTTACGGCTGTTAACAATACCGCAACCTCATTAGACGAAATGTATGACCTGTTAAGAGAAACTTCTTTAGATAGTTGGAAGAAATTCTTTAAAGAGAATATCTTTAAGTTGGAAGATTGAATAGAATAACTTATATTAAGACTATATGAAAATACTTGTAGGCAGCCATGGCGTAGGCAAAAGCACGCTACTAAAAGAAGTTCAGAGAACATATCCAGACTACTACATTACAGACGGGTTTTCTAGACCTGTGTATAAGATTAGTAAGATGCTAGACTTCTCTGAGCATGAAAAGCAGATCGTTATCAACGAACTCTCTATCTGGGCATATCAAAACTACCTAACACATCAAAACGTGTTATCTACCCGTAGTATTATTGACTGTATAATCTATACCAGGATCTTGCATCCAAGTATTGATGTTAGTCCGATGATAGAGTTATTTGAGGAGACTAAACATCAAGTTGATAACTTCTTCTATATACCGATTGAATTCGGATTTGTATACGACCCCGAAAGATTAAACGAAGAACTCCAGAAGAAAGTAGATGGATTATTCGTAGACTTTATTAGAGAGTATGTACCGACAGAAAAACTTATTACCATCACAGGAACTATTGAACAAAGACTAGAACAAATATCAAAATACTTATAAAATGTTTCAATCAACTAAATTATTTGATGGGTACTCTACAGTCTTCCGCCAGTGGAGAGCTGAGGGTACCCATTGTTAGCAAATTTTTACACGGCTATGGCATATCCTTTAGGGTGTGGTTTGAAGGAGAGCTAGACTATAGAAACTGGGTATGGGATTTTGGCGGTATGAAGAGAGCTAAGACAGCTATCGATGGAATGAATCCAAAGATGTGGATGGATCATATGTTCGATCACACTACCTTGATAGCCGTAGATGATCCGTACTTGGAGAATTTTAAAAGAATGGATGCAGAAGGCATTATACAGCTACGCATCATTCCAGCTACTGGAGCAGAACAATTTGCCAAGTATGTCTACGATAAGCTAAGTAGCTTTGTAGAAACTGAAACCGATGGCAGAGTTAAGATAGCTCAGGTAGAGTTTATGGAACACAGTAAAAATACAGCAATCTACAAACCATAATCAAATATGCAAAAGAACAATATAACATCTAGAGGAGTATTTAAGACCTATAACTACGAACTCACCTTTGATTACACCGCAAATCAATCCGGTGACTATGAAGTAGCAGAGGCTGAAGTTAAGAGAATAGGAATTGGCTGGGTGGAGGAAACACTTGGAGGAGATACATTAATACAGAGTCCTGTACAGCCTATGACTAAAGATCAGAAGGTATGGAATATGTCTTTAAACGGTAAGGATCAAGACTGTGAACCTACGATACAGAATATAGTTAGAGAGATTTTCTTAGCTATGGCAGTTATATTTGAATCCAATCCAGCTCTACAGATACATCTAGTGACTGCTTATGAATCAGAAGCTGGTTTTGCTACCTGTACCAAGGAATCTATCACACCTCAACAAGCACAGAATTGGTTATCGGTAAACTACACACCTCTTAAGAGCTATGCAGATTCAAAGAGTTATGTAGAATATCAAGACCCTAAAGCTTAAAACAACAAATAAAAAGTTATGCACGAATTACTACACACATTACAGCATGGGTTGGGTTTATGCGGAGAACAGCACCTTACCTTCTTAGGAGTATTAAACGAATACCCAGCCCTACAGTACTGTTTAAATTACGTTAAATCAATTTTAAATTAAGATATGTCATATTCAAGATGGAGCACTAGTACGTGGTATACCTACTGGTCGGCAAGCAGTCCAAGTTGTAGATTTAGATTACCAACCAAGAAGCTAAGATACTCTCAAATCTTCGAAATCTGCGGTATACCTGACTACCAGGTTACTTATGGAGATTTAATGACAAAGGATATAGGAGCGATCCTAGATCAAGTAAAGACTTATTTCTTACAGCCTATCAAAAAAGATATGCTAGTGGATATTGTAGATGGTACATGGATCTATGAAGAAAAAGAGATACCAGGAACAACCTATACCGAACAAGAGATGATGGAGTTAATGGGGTACTTAAATGAATTTACTAAAGATGTTAGTAACTCGTTTAAATTAAAAACTTTCTTCTACGAAAATTGGTACCTACCTATTAGAAATAAAGTACGTAGGTTATTCAACAAATAGTCCTTATATTAACTAACAATAAAAACATGGAGGAAAAAACTATGAAGTGTCTAAAGAACAGAAAAACATCAAACATCGTCAGAGTATCTGACCAACAAGCCCAACAAATGGTAGGTACTCAGTGGGAGTATGTATCTAAATCCGAGTGGAAACAAGTTACTAGAAAAATAGTTAAAATAGCAGAAGAACCTATAAAAGGTGGAGATGCAATAGCAGAAACTATTGAAGAAAAAAGATTAAAACATAAAAAACAAAAATCTAAGTAATGAGTAAAATAGATCCAAACAAGCTGTTAATCAGCTCAGACTTCTACTCCGTACAAGGAGAAGGTATATCAACAGGAATACCATCATATTTCGTTCGCTTAGGTATATGTAACCTAACTTGCGGTATGAGTAGAGCATTCACTAACGCTTTATTAAAAGAAGCATCATTAGCCGATGGTGAAATATTTAAAGGCGATTTAGAACTAGAAGGTAAAGCAACCTGGACCTGTGATTCAACATCACAATGGCTATGGAGAGGTGAAGATAAGGAGTTTCAATATCTGATTGATCAATGGAAAGAACAAGATATCTACGAAGATATTAGAAAGGGTACTATCCATATCATTTGGACTGGTGGTGAACCTACAATTAAAGGACATCAAGAAGCTATTAGCAATTTCTTCAAATATTGGGATCAAGTAGATCCAATAAGACCAGGAACATATGGTAAAACTCCATACTATGAAATAGAAACAAATGGCACAATAATAATCGATGATATACTATGGGGTTCACTAGACCAAATCAACTGCTCACCAAAGCTATCCAACTCAGGTATGACTGAGAAACAACGTATTAACCCAGACGCTATTAAGCGTATAATGGAACACAGCTTGTACCAGTTTAAGTTTGTTGTTAGCGTAGAGGATGACATCAAAGAGATATTCAGAGACTTCATTGAGCCGTTTAATATACCGTTGAAGAATGTAGTAATAATGCCTGGAATGGATAGTCAGGATCAATACCATGAAAGAACACATTTCATATTAGAAATGGCAAAGAAGTACAGAATCAGAGGACTCAGTAGACTTCATATTTCTGCCTACGATAAGACGCTTAACGTTTAATATGGAAATTATAGTTGAATCGGAAGAACTAAAACAACGACTGCTTGAAGAGAGTAAGTATGTTCATGATTATGTTTACATTAAACGAAGTAGAAAAACAGGTAAAGAAACTTGGCATGGATTAGATAGTGATAAAGCCGGAATACTAATGCATTTCTACACTAATCCAGATATGATTAAAGTAAAAACATTAAACGTATAATATGGAACTAGATATCCCTAAACCAAAATGCTATTTAGTATGTGGAGAGATGGATTACGAACCGCATGACTTTGAATACGCTAAAGTATTCTTTAATAAAGCAGATGCTGAATCATATGTTAAAGAAATACTAGAGAAAAAATCTTACTACGGCTACCCAGAAATTATTGAATTAGATCTATTAGTAAAACATTAAACGTATAGTATGAAAAAGACTAGTAATAAGTGGAAAACAGATAACTGCGGTAGATGCGGAAAAACACATCAAAACTACACTGGTAAACTAGACTCAAAGGGCATCGAATATG
>Ga0114963_10000401_pt1 | contig 29137 bp, 36 predicted proteins | sample C_131016_EF_Meta_FD_87019 | JGI IMG/M metagenome (GOLD analysis project Ga0114963, IMG submission 87019) | Freshwater microbial communities from Lake Croche, Canada to study carbon cycling - C_131016_EF_MetaG | ecosystem: Environmental > Aquatic > Freshwater > Lake | place: Lake Croche, Canada... | reverse complement strand
AGGTCTGTCCTCTCAATCTTGGGCTTGCTCTTTAGTTGGCGGGAGATTTGGCTCTCCCAACTTTCGTCCACTGGGGGTGGCGTGTTTCCGATGTTTGGTTCTGCGGGTGCAGTCGTGTTTAGGTTTGGGTCTGACATAAATTAAAACTCTCCAATATAGGATGGCGGGATTTCGTTAACTTCTTCTGGAACAACTGCAAGGTTATGGAGGTCAGAGACAATACTGGCTCGTCCAGCATCATAACCAAACAGCACATGGCTATTAGATGCCACTTGCAGGATAGCGTTAGTGCTTCCAAGGGCTTTAGCGGCAGTAAGCGAATCCACAACGGATAATGCTTTCTGGATAACAGGCAAGGCAAGTGCCTCCTTTAACTGCGAGGCAAGACTTACATCATGCCTCCACTCTTCGTATGTCATTTAATTAAGTCTTTTTTCTTTGGGAGCTTTTCATCACTGAAGATTATCCCATGCTCTTCAGCTTTAGTGATTTCATCCAGACCATCAATAAGAGAGTCTGTATTAACCACTACATTAAATCCATCTACAGATTCGGCGTGATCTTTGCAAGCATTAATTGCTTCTTCCATAGTGTCGCCAACGCCGATGCAATCCCCAATCTCAATCATCTTAACTCCATCTGTTGGGATGATATAGCCTTGGCCTTCAATGTTTGCGTAGTTACGCCACTTAATCCACTGATCCACTTCTGGATCGTTGCTAACTGGGCACCAGCGTTCTGCGGCAAAGTCAGAAGTGATGACGGCTAACGCCCCATACTTATATCTCCACTCTGGCTCAATAAGATCACCATTAGCCCCACCCTCCACAATGTCCGCCACATTATCAATCATCTCCCAATACAGGGCAGATGGAGGGGCTGGACAGCGGGTAGTGAGGTCAATGAGATAAGGCGTGTTATCCTCGGTAACTCGGATTTCCGTTGAGAACCACTGGCGATATTCAGCTTCAGCTAGGAACGGAGCCAGCTTCTCGTTAACAATCTTAACTGGATCTGACAGCTTTGAGTAATCACGGATAGCACCAAGGTAGCCTTTGTCCTTAATCTCCACACCTGTAAGGCAAGTAGATGGGAACTTGCCATCAATGCAGAAGCCGTCATAACCAGCCTCAACAACACTTTCCACTTTATGCTCCACAACAAACGGAAACACTTCACAAGCACCACCAAGGTGATCCCAAAGCTCGTTCATCCGAGGCTCTGCTGTCTTCCAGTTCTTGGAATGGAAGGTTTCGGCTAGTCCACGGAATCCGCTTATCTTCACATAGACATCCTCGTTCTCCTCAAGATAGGATCGGAGGTTGCTCATCCCGGTAACAAGCTCACACTTGCCCACAGGAAGGCCCAAGGACTTCATGGTTTCCTTGGCCCTCCACCTTTGGACTTCCAGCTTCTCGCCTAGACCAGCCCCCCAGACTTTGTAGCCTCTGGAGCGTAGCCATTCCTGCAACTGGTAGAAGCCCACATCTGGGAACACAATGAAGTCAACTTCATCCACGAGCCTCCACATATCCTCAACCCGCTCCACGCCTTCAATCCCATCGCCAACCATAGCTGGGCCATGCTTTGGAAACGAGCGGTCAGCGTAGGGAACGAAGTAATAAACCTCGTGCATCTCTCCCAGCCTCTTTGCGAAGCTGGTGAAAATTCCGTGGTCAATTACTAGGCACTTGCTCATATTCTTCCGCTTGATCGTGTCTGATGTCTTTAATTAGGTTCTTAAGAATCAACGCTTGCTCACTATCCTTTCCGTGGAAAGTCACTTGGTGGCAATAGTTGTGATAGATGAGAGCAACTAACTGCTCCCGCATTTCTTCCCTACCAGCTTCAAAGCTAGTGGATTTCATTGTATTTCAGTTTTGTTTTGGGTTTACCGACATTTCCAAGCCCGAAGGGACTTGTTAATCCTGCTGTTGGGATCTCGCTTTGTTGCCTCGCTGGTCAACTTGCTCTTCATCCCTTTCATCCTAGCACAGAATGATTTCTTCCTTGCGGCATCCTTGGATGTTTTAGGGTTCGGTGCCGGGGCTTTAAGGTTGCCGCCATGTGCCTTGTTGTAGGATGCCCTTCCCTTTGCGTTAAGGCCACCCTTGGGGTTCTTACCTTCTTTGCGTGTCCATGCTTCGCTCATATTATTTATGGTTGGATCGACCCATACTTTTGGGCCATTTTTACACGATCAATCATCAGCCTCTGTGCTGTTTTCTTGTCCTGTAATTGCATCTGATGCTGGGCCTTGGCCTGTCTGATCTGTGCATCATTTTCAAATTTCATCCTATCAAGCTGGATCTTATTCATGGCAACCATAACTTTAGGATCTTGCTGTTGACCCTCTTGCTGTTGTGCCGCTTGAGCCTGTTCCTGCTCCTGCATCTGCTGGGCATACTTATTAAGCTGGTCAGCAATCTTCATCAACTCGCTTAACTGCTCGTTCATGGAATCATACTGCTCTGTCCTTGTAGGATCTTCCTGCAAGAACTGGAGGTGAGATAGCATATGCGGGATAGCGGCTTGCATAGCACCGCTAACTTGGCGAGGGTCAACTTGCTGTTGCTGAACGCCCTGCACAAGGCTACCAGCAAACTGCATATGGACAGTTAAATGGGTATAGTGGTTTTGATCTGGATCAATAAGCACTTGGCCTCCCTGCTGGAGAGCATTGTTCTCCAGTGAAGCAATCGAAAGATCATTGCCATCTGGCTTAACCTCTTCTGGGATACCAAAAGTCTCAACCCCAGTTTGTCCCGCAATTGCCGCTATATTGGCATTAATAACTCGTTTCCGATTGGACTCTGGGAGTTGAGGGAGGTATTGACCGATAAGCTCCATAGCCTGCATACGAGCGGCAGAGCTTCCCTGTCCGATTGAGCGAGTTGCCCTAACTGTGTCGATGTCAAGCATGGCGGCGGCAGGAACGCCCCTGTCCATGCAAGCCTCTTGGAATCGTAGTGCTTCCCTACCACCATGATCCTCTTCGATCAGATTGGGGTTAGCGGCCCTACGATAAACCTCTGCGTAATGAACATCAAGAGCCTGTAGGTAGATTTCTGCACGAGTATTGGTGAGACGGCTCTTCTCGCCAATCTCCATCTCGACTTCCTTATTACTCTTCTTTCGCCCACCACCGCCGCTAACGGATGGCATGAAGCTACCAATGTCATCACTCTCTTGCCCTTGGAAGAACTGGGCGGTCTGCATAGCGGCAGACAAGTTGCTAGATACATTGGCTTGAGTGAGGTTAAGACCGGGGGGAAGAATGCGATAAGGCCCAATCTGGACAGTCTTTAGCTTCTCGGCATCAGCGGCAGAATTAGGCTGGAACATCACGCATGATCCAAGGATGACTCCCTCCATAAGAGCGTTGTTCACCCTGTTCATGGCCTCGGCATATTTATAGACCTTCTGGCCCAAGCCCCTAACTCCATGATAGAATCCGTTGCCTACTCCGTTAAGGAAAACAGTGAAGGCATTGCTAAACTTGTCATAACGACCAATCTTCTGACAAAGGAACTCCGTGGAGTTAAGCCGATCAAAGATGTAGTGGGAGATACGACCATCGTATTCCTTAACATAAAAGTGAGCCACCTTGATGATCTTGCTCTTGGCATACGAGTAATAGAGGGCATTGTTCTTTAGCTCCCTCTGATACCACTCCCAAGGACGGCGTTGATCCTGCTCATCCACACGAGCTTGCATGATGGCTTCACGGCATTGCTCAACATCCCATCCTCCCCTTTGGGCGGCTTCCCCATCCTCAATATAGGAATAGAGTTGCTCACAATAAAGCTCATCTAGGATATAGCAGAACTCCCAGTTATCCCAATCCACCTTGGAGCCTTTAGGCACAACCAGAGCATAAGGCTCAATAGCTTTAGCCCTCCAATCAGTTCCGTCTGGAAAATACATACAAGCCTGTCCGTGAATGACAAGCTCCTTATGGGCGACTTGATGCTGGGCTAGGAAGTTGGGGTTAGAAGATGACAAGAGCCTGTGAAACTCTTCTGTAATGATCCTGCTCCACTCTTCTCGCTTACCCATGTCCTTACCATACTTGGTCTTAACTGTGGCATAGCTCCCTACAGAAGTAAGGATGTCAAAGTAAGGGATCACTGCGGCTTCCACCTTGGCCTCCGCATGACCCCAATTTACATTAATCCTATCAGCCTGTCCCATCTCACGAAGCTGTTGCTCGTTATATGGGGGGTTTCCGTCAATAATCCCTTGGATCTGGGAGCGACGATAAGAAGCAATCTGATCATCATTGATCAGTTCATAAAGCATTGACCTAGCAGATCCAGCGTCCTCAACCCTTGTGCGGGGAGGTTTTTCGCCCACTTTGGGATCATTTAGGCCAAATTGAATCATATTTTAAGTGATGCCGATGCTTGGTTTAGGTCGTCGTTCTTTAACCAGCACCAGTCTGGTCGAGCCTCCGTTGTCTCTGGTTTCTCGCCAGAAAGCAACACTTTTTTGTCAATATGGACAATTGCCTCATTTCTACAACCGCATATACCACAAGTCAATAGGCTACTATCTACAGGGGTTGAGCGACCCCCCTTAACCTTTGCTACCAAGGATGTTATCTGTTGCATAGCACCACACCCAGCACAGAAGTTAGTTGTCATGTTATTATAACATCTAGCACAGATTTCAGCCCTTCTGTTAGCTTCCTCCTGTGGAACAAACACATCCTTTCCTTTCATCTTGTCTATAGCCATCGTAGCTAAAGAAGTGATGCCCTTGATAATGCCCTCTGCTGAAACAATGGATTTAGCCCCTGCTGGCTCCTTGCCATCCTCGTATCTGCACCAACCAGCGGGAAGCTGGCGGCACAACTGATCCTCTACTGATTCCTTCCAATCTGGAGGGAGTGGAATATTGTTGTCCTCGTAATGAACTTTAACTCTGCCAAGCAAACCATTCATGGTATGCTCCCGATCAATCTTAAACCCAGTCTCTGGGCAAGTATAGCGGAAGAAACCGGGGGGAACTTCGCTAGTCTTTATGAGTTTCTGTCTCATCGTTAAGTCTTCCGTATAACGCTTCTGCCTGCCTAAAGCCAGAGAGATATGCCGCCGCTAGGTATTCCCTGTGTCCTTCTGCACTACCATGATGTTGAGAAAATGTCCTAACGCCAATGGTGTTCATCCACTCGTCAAAGTAGTCTGCGGCGTTTTTATTTGTAAATGGCATCTTCTTCCTCCTCGTCGTCGTCAAGAACTGGCTTTGATTGGTTTAGCACCGGGGGCAACAGAATAAATAAGATTGCGGTAAATATCTCCCACGATAGTTCCAAGCTCATTAATAGCCTCTTCCTTAATGTCTGGAAATCTGGCATGGGCGGCTTCGTGTGCGACAACATCGACAAGATCGCATCCACCCTTCCGTGATATAACAATCCTGCGTTTATTGTAGTCGCATATTCCGAGGGCATCTTTGCAGTTGCCCCATCCGTATTCCCACCTTCGCTCGTTGATTTTAACATATCCTATTCTTTTAAAATTCATAATCGTGTCTGTATCAAGCAGTAAACGAATACTGCACATAAGATTGCACAAAGTGCAAGTTGTTGTTCAGCTGTCATTTTTTCTTTGGAAGGATCATTCCCTTCCTCAATACATTGGTTCCACGGAAGGCACCCTTTTCTCCATACGCTGGCTCCAGCTTGTATTCGATGTTACCAGCCTTTAGATCGTTAATAACGCTCTGGAGGAATGTCTTTTCCCTTGGGCTGTTTTCGTTATACGGCCCTGCAAGAATTTCAAACCCCTCTTGGATATAATAATCGTTATCAATTTTCATTTCTTTTTAATGATTTTGTAGAATGCAATGTGCTTGATTGTGTTTCCGCTTTTTGTCTTTAACTTTCTTTTTTCTATTAACCCCATCTTAACTCCCCTCTCTAGGTAAACATAGCACCTAGTCAAAGAGCGTCCAGATTCCTTTGCTATCTCTGGATGCGTTTTGAACCCTTTTGGGATTACATCACAGCTTGCCTTTGCTCCTTGTGAAAGGACTTTAGATATTGTTAACGCCCATTCATTTGCTTTCATAGTGGCAACCTCCATTCTTTGTTAAACTCGCTTCGTGTGCATAGCCAGACGGCACTATCTGTATCGCCAATCTCGCCATACACGATCCCCTGCCTCCAGCCTAGCGTGGCCCTACGGCACTTTGCGTAGTCCATGCTTCCTTGGCTGGTCAGCGTTCCAGCACAATAGCCTGTGCTTTCCTTGATTGTTCTGCCCTCTCCCATCTGGCTACGATGCGTGTGACCGAATATCACCTTTCCACCATACATTTCTGCCATGTCCCTAGCAGAGTTTTCGTTGTAGATGGTTCCATGCGTGAAGGTCACATCACCAATAACCAGCCTCTGATATACTCCGTCATACGGAATGCGGCGGCAACCAATGTCGAGGAAAGCTCTGTCAATGTAGTCCGTAGCCTTTTGAGCGGCGTAGGAGACAATGGCGTTACGATGATTGAGCATTCTGGGTATTCTATCTTCGTGGTTTCCGTCCAACACATGAGTTGGTCGATACTTTCGCAAGAACGAGATCCCGCCATCAATGTCTGGAGCGACAGGTTCAGACTCGTCGGAGCTTCCAGCCGCACCACTACGCCATGCGGTTGTATCGCACCAATCACCCAGATGAACAACGATAGACGGCTTCCATCTATCCCGCATTCGTAGGACAGCTTCAATGGCAGTAGGGTCAGAATACTTTCCGTGAGAACAGGCAACGGCAATGAATCTCTCATATTTCTTTGCAATATGGGGGGCTTTCGCCCCCCCGTTAGCTTTGGATTTACTCATTGGAAGGAGTGAGTGTGACTAGCTCCCACTTGCTAGGATCTTTCTTCCCCGGACTCACGCCAGCGTCAACAATCGTCCCATCGGTGCCGAATGCCGTTGCCGCATTAAACAGCTTCTCATCGAAGGTCATGGCCTCAATGGTCTTGCCGTTGTCGCTGAACTCTACTGAATAGAGCGTCCACTTCCTAGCAGACCCCTCCTTGGATTGAGCCGCCACCTTCGCATTGGTTGGGAGAATGCCCCTCCAAGTTGTTGTGACTGCTCCTGCTGGGCGAGGGGCCGCATCCTTCTTGTCCATCACCTTCGCAATGGCAGGACGAGCTTCCTCCTTCTTTACTGGCAAATGCTCGTTGCCGTCCAGATCGTCCTCGCTTGCAATTCCACATACCGCCGCAAGAGCGTAACGACGAGCGTAGGTTATGGCTCCACCCACCCCCTGTGGTGACTGATCCTTCAATGGAAGAAGGAGTGTGGTGGTGGTGCTGTGCCCTCCTTGGTGGATAATGGTGGTTTCCACACCAGCCATTCCCTCCATGAACAATGGGGATTGAGTGATTGCAAGGCCATGCTTCAAAAGAACAGGGCGGGTTGCTTCTACAATTGCGTCCAGTGGTGCGTATTTGGATTTGAAATACGGATTGGATGCTGTCTTGGGAACATTTGATAGTTCCCCGATTGCGGCTACTAGAGCCTCTGAATACTGCGTTTGTGCGTTTGTTTCCATGTGTGTTGTTTGTTGTGTTCTACTCCTCTTCCTCAATCTCCGCTTCTTCGTCGATTGATTCCAAGATTTCATCTAGCTCGGAACGGATGAATGCCAGCAATGCCTTGAGGCGTTCGTTCTCGTCTTTAAGCTGTTGATTGGTCTGTGCCATATGTCGTGTGTAGTTGGATGATGATGTGATAGCAAGAACTATTTTTGAAAAAGATTTTCCATCACTCCCGCCAGATAAACACTGGCCCTGCTTGATGGATACTCCGTGAGAGCAAAGTTGATTGCGGCAGTGAGGGATTCATTCCTCTGCTTAATTTGTTGAATGACTGGCGAAAGCTCGTTCATGTTGCGGTCAATAGACTTCAACTTCTCCTCAAGGTGGGAGATGATTGTGATGAGCTTGGAGTTCTCGTTGAGCAGGGATTCAATAGTTGTGTCGTTTTCCATGCACCCCTTCTATGTGGATAGATTGTGGATTGCAACAACAAAATAAAATTATTTTGTGCTTGACACAAACCCCAATCCCCCCTTAACAATCCCCTAGCTATTTTAGCTACGAGAGTCCACAAACCTTGCGTAGATCAGCTGTTCTAGCCAACCATCCTTTTAAATACTTCCTGCTTGATGGTCTTGCTTCTGCTAGATTTTTATAAAAATCATCTTGAGCATCTAAAAACTTTCTTGGATTGGCTCCTGCTTGACGAACCAACTTCTGTGCCCTACCAACACCACAATTCACACAAGCGTTGAAATACACCCAGTCCATAGGGATAGGGTATTGATTGCAATGTAGCTTCTGCCAGTATTCATCCCAGTAGATTTGAATTGCCTCGTTAGCGGTTAGTTCTCGTATCTTTACATCTGGATGGGAGCGTTGGTCTATACCAAACTTGGTGGCTCCACCGGGGTCATCTGGATCATTCTCGTATGTAGTCCCCTCCCAGCGGAACAACCAAGGAATGATCTCCTTCTTAAACCGCTCCGTCATCATACCACTTTGGCTTCACAGCCTTTTCAATGATCTCCTGCGTCTCTGAAGCTACGCTCTGGATCTGCTGGGAGCCTAGCTTCCACTCGTAGATCAGCCTTCCAGTAACCATGAATATCACGATGGCTCCAATCACATAGAAGGAGTTGGTAGTGATTGTGACGAACCCTGCCAAGGATTGCGGTGGTAGCGTGTATAGATGAGCCACGGCCCACCTCCAGCTACCCTCAATAGTGATTACTCCCAATACGGATAAGACAAGCCTCTGCCAAGGCGTGGAGAGCTTTACAGGAGGAACCGCCATGAGGTCTTGATTCCAATATACGCAACAACGGCGAGAATAGACCCCATAGCAATCAGCCTCCACATCCAAAGTTCTTTGAGTGCCTTGATCTGCTTGTCATGCCAATAGATCACTTCAGCCTGTGCATCTGCCAATTTACGAGCTTGATCGTCCACAACGCTCACATACTTCCCCACATTCACTTGGGCTTCAAACAAAGACTTGTTCAGATCGTCCAATACGGCCCTTCCTTTAGGACTCACCTCCCCCTGTAGTAACGCCGCTTTCTGCTGTGCTTTAGCCACAGAACCAACCACAGCCGCTGGAGAAGGGGCAAAGACATTTTGCTTATCCACATGGGCACATCCAGATAGCCAGACTAGAAGGCTGACAAATGCAATTTTAATGCACACCCACACATATTCAGTTAATGTGCAGATATATCTCCAAAGGAGTTCAATCATTTCATTTTTGCCACTCTGATGATCGTGGCGATAGATGCCAGCATACTCAAGAGCAAACAAAGAATACGAAGACTTTCCTCTGAAGGAACAAATGAAGCGGCAAAAGCCGCAATACTAGCCGCACATCCTAGAAATCCATCTGTTGGGTGTGACGGAACATTCATCACGCTACATCCCCCTTCTTGATGCCCATCAACTTAATCACTCGTGCATCAACATCTGTATCCGTGAACTCACCAGCATTATCGTAGTCTTTGCCTTCCCAAAGCGTGAGTTTCCTGTTGATTCCTTTGAACACAACAAAAGCAATCTTGTCTGTGTTGTTATAGGTGACGCTCCAATCCAGAGAATTTAACTTCAATGGGTTAAACGGCCCCTTTTCCTTGTTGGGAAACAGCACATCAGTTGGTTTCTTGAAAGTGATCATATTTTTACAAAGAAAGGGAGGTTCAGTAGGCGGCTGTATTTGTAATCCTTTGCAGGGAAAGGTATTCCAAGGAGTTTGTAAAGGTCAATCTTTTTTGACCCCGGAATTCTAAATGGGTAGGCAAGTCCTAAACCATTGTTATACAAGGAATTAACTTGAGTTTGATTTAACTCAACATTAAATATGTTAAGCTCATCAACAAGTGTATTGTTTTGAAGTCTGTTTCCACCAAAGAATTTAGACAAAGCAAATCCACCAGAATTTACAACATGAACATCTGTTTTTTCACCAATATACTCACAATTAACATAAAACTTAATTGCATCAAGAGTAACAGTAAGAACGCAGTGATACCAAGTGTTTGCACTAATTGGATCTGATTGAAGATCGGCTGATGCACTGCTATCAAAATAAAGCCTTATTCTGCTATTGTTTCCATAAATAGTAAAATTCTCTCCGTATGTTTGTCCAGTTCCAACAATACAATCGGATGTGACAGTTGGCACAGCTGGAAAATTTACCCAAACAGAAATACTAAATTCAGCAATCAATTCAGATGCATCATTAATTAATGAATTTAAATTAAACTTTGCGGCGTTGCCAATTAATCCTGTGTTAGATCCAACTGTAAATCCACTTGTTGTAGAAACTGTGGTTGGTGGCGGGTTGTAAATTGAATTTGTGCAAAACCAATCCACAAAATCGGTAGTGTAATAATAATCTCCACCACCAAGGTCTATTTGATATTCGTTTCCATTATAAACAATTTCAGCCAATTCATTAGTATTTTCTAGATTTTGAGATGGATTGTCTCTTTTATATGTACCATTTGCAATAAAAACACCTGCTCCAGAAATTACAACTTCAGAAATCCCTTCCTCCTCATAAAGATCCAAAACCTCCCTAGTTCCACTTGTTTCGTCTAAATGGCAATGTGCCATGCAAGTATTTTTAAGGGTGTATCCGTGGCGAGTTAATGTTCCATTTACTGCACCAGTCACAATTGATGTTGGATAATAAGCATCCACATTTCCAATAAAACTAGCAACTACTGGAGAATCTGCATCATGTGTTGATATACATGAACAATTACGCAATGTTATATTTCCAGTTAATATTGAAGATCCATAATCTACAGAAGAAAAATTGCAAGATCTATAAGATCCATTTGCTTGTATTGAAATTCCAAAAAAGGTAGAATTTATTGCAGTTATTCCATTTGTTGCAACTAAATTCCAAGTGTTATCTGGAGCATAAAAAGAAACTCCATTGGCAGATATTGTTTTGTATGTGGCTGTTGTGCCACTAGCATCATATCCAGCTATTGTTTCCATTCCGCTAAATACCACATCATCAGTAGTATCTGGCAACACCACTGATGGTATTGTGCGTTCAGAATCTAAAAACCAATTATCAACATCCTGCAAATACCCACTTACAACTTGACTAAAATAATAAGTTGCCATGAGTTGTCCTAGCTACGGACAACCGATGTCAGATTGTCGCCGTCCCAAGTAAGGGTGAGGGTTTGAACTACATTGCCGCCAATAGTGTATTCCACAGTTCCGGGGTTTGCTCCATCATAATCAGAAAGATCAATGCGATCCCATCCTACATGGGTTCCTGCCGCAACATCAAGGATCTTGCAAAGCGTGAGGTCAGATCCATCGTGTGTGGATGATGTGGTTGGTGTGTATTGACGGCTCATAATTAATCCATTTCCTCCTCTGGTGCGGCTTCCTCTTCGGGCGTTTCAGTGTCCTCCATTGAGGCACTTCCCTTTTTATCTTCCATGGCTCCAAGCTGTTCCTTCATAGCGGCTTGTCCACCCTTTGGCTTGCTGGACTTGTCCTCTTTTCCAGCCACAGGGGTCTTGTCCTGCCCAATAGAGACGATTGAAATTTTTCCTCCCTCAATCTTAAAGGAAGCAATTTCAGAGAACTCGTTGCCTTCCTTAACTCCATCTGGAGCAGAAAAGCCTTTAGGGACAGGAAAGGATGTAGCCATGATTCGGAATTAGTAAGGTGTTAGGAGGGTTGCGTCAAGGGGGTTTGATCAACAGGCCCCCATTTATCAATAGGGCATTTCTCGTGAGACAGCCTTAACTTGGCCTGCGTGGAACATCCGCATTTCTTGCACCTTCCAGTCCCACCCAATGCCTCTTTGTCCCAAAACTCACATCCTTTGCAGATTTCTAGCCGCTCTTGTAGCTTGTCTTCTGGCGTGAGTTTAAACCCATTCTTCACCCACTGGGTCATGCTTTGAGCAAGATTACCAACCATCCTTTTTGCTGATGGATATTGTATTTCAGCCACATCAACTTGATGTGCTGGTTTAATGCTATTATCTATAGGCTTTTTCTCAAGTTTATTTAAATTGATAATTTGTTTTTCTAATTTATTTGGATTTCTCACAAAATTTTCAACAATTTCACAAGCCATAGCCATATCATCTGGGTTTGCATTAATCCTTTTTTCCCAATAAGAAATAAGCCTTTCGTCAGATATTTTAAAAAACCCTCGTTGTCTCCAAGGAGTGCGTTTTAATGGATGGCGATCAGTAAGCGTAAGACGCTTAACTATTTTTTTCAGTTCTTGGATTGTTATTTCACACATAATATTTCAGTTATTTTGTTTATTATTTTATAGACCGGGCCAATCAATGTTTTCGCATAATGCTGGGTTTTCAACGCACCAAGTAATATCACAATTGTAATCTGTCCCACCAGCACATCCGCAACAAGTTGGACATTCGCAACATCCTGTGTGGTATAAATTACAATCACACGCTGGATCACTTGGATTTGTGCAACATGGGTCGTAATCGGGGCAACATGGGTCAGTAGAACCACAGCATGGGTCAGTGGAGCCACAGCATGGGTCTGTTGAATTACAACAAAGATCGGCAGAATTACAGCAAGGATCGTCAGAATTACAGCATGGATCTCCAGAGCCTCGGCAAGGATCACAATAATCTGGATTTGCGGCACAAGGATTGCAATTTGCATCTGGGCTATCAGCACAAGAATTGCATTCATATGAATTATTTCCACAGCAAGGATCTTGTGATCCAAGGCAACAATTTTCATCATTACTACCGCAACATGGATCAAATGAATTAAAACAAGGCCCACCGGGATCTCGTGGATTAATTGGTGTTTTTGGCCCACACTTTACGCAATCCAATGTAGTTGTGCAATCTGGGCATTGGAAAGCAAGCCTTTCAGTTACAACTTCATCTTCCCCACAACTTGTTTTCCAATTTAAATCAGAGCAATTACAAGAAACACACGAATAGCAAGTCATTTGCTTGTCTGTAAATTGAATATGATATTCAACAAATGATTTGTCTTTTCCGCATGATTCTGGAGTTAGTAATAAATTAAATTCACTGCAAAAACATTCATAGTAACAGCTTTGAACATAATTAATTGCTGGGCACTTGCGAAGCTCCTCAACAGTGCATTGAATCAACTTTGACACAGAATTTAAAATTTATTATTAAGTCTCTGATGCAAGAACATATATGGTTTTAAAACTCCCGCCATCTCCACAAACAGACAATGGGTATCTTTTATATGCATTGCCTTTTAAAATAACAGCCCCCGGCTGGAGCCTACAGCTTCCCTCTCCAAATGAATTGATATACAATTCACTATATGTTAAATCAACTTGGGATTTTCCATTATTTAAATGAAATCCAGTGAATGGTGATAAATTAAAATATTTTGTGCCAGAGGTTGCCTTAACAACGGCACCATTAAGCGTGTCGTTTGTCAGCTCAATTTTAAAATTATCTCCTTTAAATACACTTAAATTATCGCACTCAAATGTAGCAAGTGCATCATCTTTATTAAAATAAACTTGGTCATTAAAATTAATTATATTATTCCCAGAACACGGAACAATTTCATCAGCATATGTTTTGCAATACAATGGGGCATCTACATAAATACCAATATCTTTTACGCAACTTTCACCAACATCATTTATTGCAGTGAAATATACCCTAAAGAAATTATTATAGGTTCCTTTATGGACTTTTGTGGTAAAGTATGATGTTGTAAATGTAGTTGCAGTTGATTTATATAAAGCAGTTACTTTCCCAACATTTGTTAATATTGTGTTTCCATTTGGATCTTCAACATAAGCGGCATATGAGTTTGTTGGGCAATTCCCAGCAATTTGCCCAGAATTTGTCCATGTAAATGTAATATATGGAAGTCCAGAGTCAGAAACAGCAGTTGAATAATTAATATTAATTGGTGGAAGTGGAACTTCGCAGGATGTTGCAATAATTGGAACAGAATAATCTGTTTTGACATCTCCGACAACTGTCCTCGCTCTTATGTTATAAGAGCCAGCCGTTAACGGAGCAAAGTATGATAACGATATTCCAGATGCAGTTGGAAAATCGTCACTTGGCTCTGAAGTTCCATTTTTCCAAATTTTAATATCGTTTGTAAATCCAGATCCAACTTCAATTTCTGGGTCAATTACAAGCGTTATATTTAAACCGGGAGTAGAACCAAAACTACATTGTTGCAATTGTTGCTTTGTTGCACTGGTAATCGTTGGAGGTAAATGCTTGGTAGTAGAGTTAGATGATATGCATATACCTTCAATATCAAAACTGCACCCACCGCCAACAGATTTGCCAATAATATTTGAAGACCTAACCGCAATTATGTATGGATTTTCAGTTCCTTGAAATAATGGCAATGTTTTAACATTTTCAAATGTATAAGAATATTCACAAGACCCAACAGAAGTGGAATCAACAAGTTGAACAAATGGGCTTACAGATATTCTTTTATACAAAAACAATTCATACGAGCATATTTGCTGTGATAAAGAATCAGCGGGAGCTTCCCAAGATACAATTATCCCTTTTTCGATTGATATTGCAGATAAATTTATAGGGTTATCTGGAAGGTCTTCTGGAGGTGGGCCGGGGAAACCGCTAGGGCCAGATGGCCCAGTAGCACCAGTTGCCCCATCACTTCCAGAGCCTTGTAACCCTGCTGGCCCCGGTGCCCCATTACTTCCCGCTGGCCCTGTAGCACCCTGTATTCCTGTTGCTCCAGTGGCTCCTTGTGCGGCGACTTCCCCCGGAATACCTTGCGGCCCTGTTGGGCCAATTCCACCACTAGGGCCAGTAGCACCAGTGGCACCAGATCCAGTTGCACCCTGCACCCCAGTAGCTCCCTGTATTCCAGTAGCTCCTCTTGGGCCACTTGGCCCAGTGGAACCTTGCCCACCATCATACCCAGATGCTCCTGTGGCACCAACAGCACCAGTAGAACCAGTGGCACCAGATCCAGTTGCACCACTTGGGCCTATTGGCCCAGTAGCTCCAGTAGCTCCAGTTGGGCCTCCCGCTGGCCCTGTGGCACCAGTAGATCCAGTTTGACCAACTCCAGTAGCTCCTGTAGCCCCTCCTGCTGGCCCTGTGGCACCTTGTATTCCAGTGGCTCCTCTTGGGCCAATTGGGCCAGTAGAACCAGTATTTCCTTGAAATCCAATTGGGCCAGATGGCCCAGTCAATCCAGTAAGTCCAGTAGCCCCAGTAGAACCAATGCCAGTAGCCCCTTGTATTCCAGTGGCTCCGCTTGGCCCTGTTGGGCCTCCTCCGGGGCCTGTAGCCCCTTGTATTCCAGTCGCTCCAACTGGCCCAGATGGGCCACCAGCAGGGCCAGCAGGGCCAGTAGCCCCAGTAGAACCTTGTGGCCCTTCTAGGATTTGGGTTGGGTTTTCAGTTACTACTTTTGATGCTGGCCCAGTTGCTCCGACAACAACGCAAGCTCCGTTACTAATTGATAATGTGATGTCACTCATTGAATTGATATTGCTTCTGTAACCGATACGCTTCCTTCAAACAACCTTTCAGTTGTGTTATCGGGTCGAAGTAGCAAAACATCATATCGAAGCGTGTCGGAAGATGTGGTAATTGGAAGTGCCAATGTTTGAGGATATGTCAAATATAGCGTGAATGCACCATTAACTGCATTGGTAATATTGCAAGCAAATGTTGCAAGCACAGGCTCAAGCGACGAATGCCTAATTTGCGACAATATTGTGCAACCATTCAAATTAATTGGATGTGGGTCTGGTTGTGCCCCATCATTCAACGACACCGACAGATTAAAATTTGAGTTCTGCTCAATAACAAGATTAAATGTGGCGGCAGACATAAGTGAGTAAATTAACCTTATTCCCCTTCTTTAAGTCAAGGGACAAAAAGAAAAGCCCCTCCAGATTTCTCTGAAGGGGCCTTCTTTGATTGCTATCTCCGATTAGGAGTTAGTGCAAGTAGCGACAGTGAAGTCGTTAGCACAACGCTTGTGCAGGATGACACGACCCAGATAAGGGGCGATGGGGCGGCTTCCGCTAGTGAAGACGCTCATCCAGCGACCGATCTTGCCTAATGGGTTGTTCACCGCATCACGGATATTCAGCCAGAAAAACTGGCCGGAATAGTAATACGGATAGTCGTCGAAGGCGGCTCCGGGGATGTTCGGGCCGACTTGCTGGACTGCCTCCTCATACACATCGGGATGGAAGATGTATGCGGCCTCGTATGCGGCTGTGTTGTAAGCAGGATTTGGCTCCCACTTATAACCAGTGTTCGTGCTGGACTGGACGAAGGGATACACTTGCACCCAGTTGCCGTTGTTAGGATCGTTCGTTCCAACAGTGTAGTTGAAGCGAGGAACCTCAAGGTCAGCCATGTGGTAGAAACCACCGAAGGAACGCTCGACACCGAGAGGAGCGATAAGCTCACTAGGGGTGGCATAGCGGAGATCCTGACGGAGTTCGCTGTTGTTACGGAGCAACTGGCGGCTCGTTTCGGGGCTGGTGATCAGACCCAGAACAGGAGTGCCGTTCTCTTTGCCAAGGGCATTGTGCCCTGCACCATCACGGATGAGGCGAACACGAAGCTCGTCAAGCTGATCCTGTGCCAACTGATTGACAGTCGGGGGAACATCCTTGAGGCTGGTGTATTCGGTGTTGTAACCAGAAGCAACCTTGCTGACCAAGCGGAGATACTCCGAGCGGCGGCGGTTGTCCAGAACAGTCTTCGTCAGCTGGGTAAGCTGGGTGACAGTCTTGGCGATCTGGTTCTCAATCTGGAAGGCGGTCTTCAGATCGTCCAAGCAGATGCAAGGGGTCTGATAGCTCTTCGTCTGGAGGTTCCAAGTGCGGATGGTCTGACCAAAGGACAGATCATTAGGAGCAGGAACGCAACCATTTGAAGAAGTGCCGTTGGAAGTTCCAACATCACTCCAGCTGTTTTCAAACGAGCCAGAGAGGACACGCTCAACTGTGATTTCGGATAGTGTTACGCCCATTCCCTGTGGGAATTTGCCAACACGGACTAGACGACCCCAAGGGCCGTCAACGGAGTAACGCTCGTGAACATCAACGGAGAAACGATTCGTTTCCCGCTGGAACAGATCGTTAACTGTAGAGCAAGTAATAGCCATATAAGTTAAAGATAAATTGGTTTGGTTTTGGTTATGAATAAGCGGATGCTTACTCTGGTTTTGGAGAAGCGACACCTCCTACGCTTATTTTCTGGTGGCGAACCCAGATACGCCATAACCAAGCAACTACCTTAACTTACACTAAATCGTCAACGGCTTTCTAATCATTTAGAAGCATTTCCTTCAGATTCTCGCAATTCTCTATGGTAATAAGCGGGGCTGTCCACCTAATAACCTTCCAGCCTAACTTTGTAGCCTCCCAGTATTTCTCTGCATCTTTAAGGAATCCACCGCCTCTGGCATGGCGACCTCCCCAAGCTCCCCCCTCAATCTCTATTAGAGTGTGGCTCTCGTGATGCACATAGTCGGCCCTCCACTTCCTCGTTGGATGGAACCGATACTCTGTCTCCAGAATCGGCCCCTTTACGCTTGCCCATAGCAGATCGAACTTTCTTTCGAGACTGCTTGGCACTCTTGGCTTTGGCAAAGAAGTTTTCTTGGCAGAGCCGTTGCGTGATTTCTTTTTTGGCTTTTCTGGATTGTTTTGCATGGAATATTAATACATTGATTGCGTTGGAGATTGCTAGGTCTATTGCTGGTTGAGTCCCAGCAAATGGCTTTTCCTTTGTTTCATGAGGACTTCCCTCACAGGGGACACCCATTGCAGGATCTCCCTGCACATCATTCGGAGATAAGCCATCGTTGAATAATACACCCAACTTATCTGGATGATATATGACGGTGAGAGGATTAACGCAAGAGACATCAACCTTATCCCTCCTCCATGCCTTGGTTGGAACCCAGTCGTGCTGGATAAGGCTTGTTCTGGCAAACAATGGAATAACTTGCTTTGCACTAGCAATGTCCCAAGCAAGACGCTCGTTGTTAAACAAGGATGGTGCAAGCCTATGGAGATCCCAGTGATACACGGCAATACCACTCATGTGATCAATCCCATTTGGCACGATGCCAGCAATACCTACAAAATCCCCCATAAAAGGCTGTCCACAATTTTTATAGGCAAGCTCAATCGAATCAAGCCACTGCGGTTGGATTGGAATAGCATCTGGCTCCATCCAAAGAAAAGGAGCCTTTAAGTTATCTGCGGCATGACGAGCAATGTTCTCAAATGCCAGATTGCAGGAAACAGGCCACCCGGTCTGCGTGTGGTAGCATGGCCTAACCTCAACCGATCCAAAGCACTCTTGCAATGGCTCTATCACTCCATCAGTAGTTGCATTGTGGGCGGGGAGCAGGATGATCTTGTGGTTTGGGTAAGGCCCAAGTTTCTTCACATGAGCCGCCCAACGCTCCATAAGCGGCTTATCCGCTCCGTAGTAAGAGATCGCAACTATCATTTCAGTAGGATGCTTTTACATCCACGCCAAAAGTGTGTCAAGAGAAAGGATTGTTTAATTGTTCACCAGTCTCTGTATTGTAAACAACATTTCCTATCTTTGTTGCATAAGGCCAATAGCTCGTTGGCTCTAAAGACAAAAATGATGGAAGTGTATATGAATATCCAGAATGGGAGCCATAATCAGAAATGCCTCCATAAATTCTTGCAGTTTTTCCAAATGCATTTAATTCAATAGAAGACCAATCTGTAAATCCCGGCAATGGATTTTCTACTGGGTTTTCTGTTGACCACCCAAATCCAAAATTACTTCCTTGCTCAAGCTCTGGATGAAATATTGATAGTTCGTCGCCGCCAGATATTTGAGCATTAACATACGGATAATAAAGACCATCAGAAAAATTTATTTGATTAAAATCAATAGAAATTGATGCATTTATATGAACCGCAACACACGCATATTTTTCATCTATTGGATTTGTGCAATGATTATCATTGAGTGATTTAGTAAACACGCCATATATTCCATCACAAACCAATTCTTTTTCGTTTGTTATTGTTATTTGATTACCAGATTTATAATAACCACCAACAATTTCACTTGAAAAACTTATTGATGAATTTGCCGTTTGTGAATTGTCATCTGTTACTGAAGAAGAGGCTGATGCATTTGATGATATTGTTACATTGTTCCAATTTGAAACCCAATACCAATAAAGCAGTTCTGCATATGAAAGTCCTATTGGAAAATTTGTTGTAACACCAACTGCACCCGAAGAAACTCCGCATACAGGAAGTCTCTTTGCGGAGACAACTCTATTGCCCATAACTACCCTGCAACTGGTGCAGTTCCAATAACAGTCATTTGACCAGCGGCACCATTAACACAAATATTTAATGTTTGAGGGCCATATCCAGCAGGCAATCCTCCTCCAGTTTGAAATGGGTTATTTTTTTGTAAATTAACAATCCTATCTCCAGCAATTCCAATATTCCCAACAGTAGAGAATATTTTTTTTGGAAAACTTGTAAAAGGCTCGTTTTTTTTCACGGACGAGATTGTTTAATTACAACATTTTCAGTATGAGTATATGCTATTTTATTTACACGATCATAGCTAATAAAAATAAGCTCTGCTGGCTTTTCAGTAAAAATTTGAATGCTTGTAAAACAAAGCCAAGTATTATATCTTTTAATGAAATCAATTTGAGTTGTTAAATTTCCATTTCCGCTATTGGAAAATATAACCTCATCAATTTGTGCCCCATTGTTAGTTGATGGTTGCCCTCCATTCTTTGTGGGGTATTCAAAAACAATGTTTCCAAAGTCTATAACTTGGAAGTTGCTTCCATACGGAGCTTTTATAGTTATCATTTTTAAGCAATTGATTGATAATACTCATCAACAGCTAAATAAACATCACTTAAAACAGCTTGTGCTTGTGCATCTGTTAAAAACACATACTCTGATGTTGTCCCATTTGATGTTAATCTTGGCATTCCAATTGAAATAGGAGTTCCGCCAGCAATTATAGATACATAGGCAAAATACCCATTATTTCCGGGGCCTCCATTTGGATCTGGTTGATTGAGGGCAACTGTTGCCTGTGAAAATACAGATGGTTTAAACACAGCACCAGTGTTAGTGTGCGTCTCATAAACATAAACCAAGTTTGTGTTGTTAAATTCGTAGGCCATATATTTGTAGCTTTTAGACTGGCTCCTTCACATATTCAAGTCTTTTTATAAATATGTTCCCCTGCCATCTTTCGCAATCTCCACCAATCAAGAGTTCGTCTCCGGGGTTATATGATGTTGGATTACTGGCTTGTCCACCAGATATTTGAATTGCAACTCCATTAATATCAATTGATGCAGCTGTTAGAGATATTGGTGCTGGTGGGTGAATTGTCCCATCTGGAATGTTAAAAAATTGGATTGCCCAAGGGCGAGTTGTAACTCCAAAAAAATCTTCATTAGATAAATCTTGCTCACCAACATGGTAGGTTATAACGCTCTTTGAAGAAACAGTCATGCTTATTGGGTAGCGATTGTCAAAGAATGACAAGCTGGCTTTTAGCGATTCACCTTCATTTGTAGCTTTCCAAGTGTAAATGATGCCGGGGAATGTGTATTGAATTGTCTTGTATTCAATCCTGCTTGGAGGCAGGACTGGATTTCCATTTCCATCTAGCGGAAGGCTTTTGATAGTTCTCTTGATCCAAGGAAACCCTATATCCACATCAGCCACATCTAGCGTTGCCCCAGAAATAACAGGGGGAGTTAGATTGGAACGAAGGATGAGTGAGGTGGTATTCTTTACGATTGCAGTATCGTGGCTCACCTCGTAGGTAATCACATCTGGAGGAGCGGCATCCATTACCACCCTCTTGCGTTCAGATTTGCCAGCCGCCAATGGGGTTACGGCATCAGACACAAGAAAGCCAACTGTGCTAGGCGTGGTAGATGGATCAACTACTTGATTAGTAGTTGTTTCCGTAACTCCGTATTGGTTAACTGCTTTGCCAGAGAGTTGTGGGCCGGGGACACTCTCATAAACCCTAGCCACCATCACATAGCGGGAGCGAAGCGGGTTATCCTCGCCAAGCTCCTGCATCTGTTGTTTGATGATCCTAGCAGTTCCACCAAACACAGGGTCAACATTCCCTAGTGCTACTGGAGCATACTGGGAACGAGGAACAATGTATTGGCGGGTATAGATTGGAAAGTTTGGATGATCACTGCTGTAGTCCACCCCATAGTTCCAAGGGTCTTGTGATGCTAAAGAGCGATCATTTGCCCAGTAACGATAGACAAACTCACCATCTGGAGTGGGCCGCTCATGGACAAGATACAGGGTTTCGGGCCATTTCTTTGCGTCCCTTCCCTTGTAGATAACAGGGTCAGCGTCAGTAATGGCTGGCTTCTGTGGCGTGTAGCTCCCTTTTTCAGCACTAACCTTCTCTACCAATACAATATGCCCATTCCTGTCGGCAAACGATGGGATGATTGGCGTTGGATATTGAGGCACCCCAATCTCTAAAGCGGGGTGTAGAAACGCTGGTTGCTTGGAAGTTGCCATATCAGTTAGGACTTATATGGCCTTTATTTTTTTTTTGCAACAGGGATAACCCCCTTGCTTGTCAAAGTTTTATGAGCTTTAGAACCGCTTTTTGTCGATGCAAGCATCTCATCTTTTAATGATCTCTTTCTTTCTGGAGTAACTGAATTGGATCTTAATATCTTTCCAAAAACCTCATTAATAATGGTATCCTGCTCTTCTGGTGAAGCAACTTTATATACCTCAAGTGCATCTTGTGGGGTTTTTAGTTTTTTAACACGCTGAACAAGCAAATCTGGTTCTTTTAATTTTCCAGAAAGCGTTGTTATATCGGCCTTAACAAGAGTGCCGTCTTTAAGGCCTTGCTGAAAGATTTGCTTTGCCTTTTCTTTTTCGCCCTCTTTGACGGCTTTTAAAATTGACTTTCTGATTGCGTATCTAATGTCTTGCTGTGGCGTGTATGGGAGCTTAATGCCAAGCTGTGCAGATAGCTTTAACGCAGGAGACACAGTTGCCTTGTATCCAACAGAACTTGCTACAACCTCTGCGGCTGTCTCAAATGGCTTTGCAATTGGTTTTATCCAGCTTGGATATTCAATATCTGACTTCGTTTCTTCTGATGGTGCTGGAATACCCTTTGGATATTCTTTTGTTTTAACCATTGATTGTGCCTTTTCAAGTAGTGCCCCGCCGCCAGCAGAATACAACAATGGCTGTTGTTGCTTGAGTCCAACCCTCAAGTTTTCAAGATACTGGGCATATCCACCAATCTGCCTTGCAGAATAAACTCCTTGGAATCCAGTTCTCAAATCAAACCTTTCACCCTTTAGTGTTTGCCAAGCAAGGCTCACTCCCGGCCCAATAAATGGATGAAGAGATGTGGTGGTGAAGTCATTCTTCATGTTGTTTTGAATTTCCTCAAGAGATGCCCCATTTTTAACCCCCTCAATAGCGGCATTAAGGCCAAGGAGTCTCATTCCCCTTCGGATTCCAGTTAGTGCAAACAAATCCAATATTCTACGCTTTCCTTCTTTTGTATCTGCATTTGGGCCGAAGTCAATTGCTCCAACTGGAGTTCCATATCTTCCGCCAATGCTTCCTGTTGTTATCATGTTTATTAACGCAGGAATTGTAGCCGCTAAAACCAGACCAGATCCTTGAAGAACCCTAGCTTCAATTGCGGCTTTTTTAGAGGTTGCTTCAAATCCGGGGTCTGCCAAAACAAGCCTTCTTGCAAGCCTGTTCATTGCACGACCAGCAACAATGAATGGAGAGAATCCAGAATCTCTGGCAACTGCCTGCCACCTAGACATTAACTTTCTATTGTATTCACCAATTTGATTTACAAAGTCAATTTTTGCTTCTGGTGTGTTTATGGCAAGACCTTTTTTAACAAGTGCATCATAGTTCCTGCTCATTATTACACGAGCGGCTGTATCTACATTATGCAACAAATTGTGCATACTTACATACTTTGCAAGTCCAGTTTGATCATATTTAGAACGAAGCCCAGCAGTCATGGCGAGTTCTGAAATCTCTTTTCTGATTGCTGGAGAATCCAATTCAATCTCACGCATTACAGACCTAATTTTACTTATTGTATTAATTGAGCTAATAAATGGTATTTTTTTGGCAATTTGTTTTAATGCTGGATCTCCAGAAAGTGAATTATTAACTGCTCCGTGTAAATTTTTTAGGTGAGCAACTCCATCTGCAATACCAAGAACTTGAAGTTGAGTAACTGCGGAAAATATCTTTAACGGCTTTATCCTTCCATTTACATCAAGCAACTGCATTAACTCATCATGGATTTTTGGATCAACCCACATATCTCTTTCAATAATTGATGTTTTGCCAGTTGTTTGGTTTTTTACTGGAACCCTAACTGGAAATTTTCTTCCCTCTTTACCATTAAATGTTGGTGCAGTTGCATCTGGTTTTTTAATAACAGCGGCACCACTTTTAATAAGTGCATTATATAAATCAATTTTTGATGCATCATTCACCCTTGGTGCAAATGTATTTTTTAAAATATTAAACGCATCAGTTGAGTATTGTGAATTGTATTGATTTGACCTATCTCCAAGCCTCATTCCCTTAACATCTGGATTGCGATAATTAACAACTTGCACAGAAGGCAGTTTTCCTTCTTTTTCACTATCCTCGTGGAAATCTTTAATTTTTAACTCTTGATCTTTTGACAAAAAGTTAATTCTTGCACCAAATGTTTCTCCAGCATTTTCAATTGGAATAACATTTTCATCACCCCACTTTGAGTGAAATTCATCCTGCACTGGATGAATAATTTTCTTCCAACGATTAATGTCTTCTTCAATTTGAGTTCCTTTTGCTGACTCAACATCTTTTTTATATTTTTCAAGATCGTGAGCTTTTGAAATTGCATCTCGGCTATCCATCAAATCATCTGCTTTTTCTTGAAGCTCTTTAATTCTTCCAGCAACTCCTCTTGGAGCTATTCCAGCATCATATTCATCCATTAATTTAGAAATCTCTTCATTGACTTTATTAAGCTCGTCTATTGTTGCTTTATATCCGCCACGAATGTCATCTTTTGCAAGAATGTCCATTGTTTCAGCCATTCTTGCTTCATTTTGATATGAATCTGGGAAAACTTCAGCAAGAAGTGTGTTTACCCTAGACTCAACCCATTTTGTTGCATTTGCAAGTTGAACTGCCTGTGGCTTTACTCCAACCCTAGAAAGATTTGGTATAGTCCTTCCATCCCACGCATCTGCTATAGTTTGCGTGGCATCTTCATATCCAGAGTGAATGTTTTCTAGCTTCGGAACCTTTGCACCCAATATTTTCATATCATTCGTAAACATATCAAGCTTACGCAAACCTTTTCTAAAAGCACTTTCTTTCTTTGGCTCACTTAACTTAACACCTTCAGTGAAGGCTGATTCAACCGCAGATTTAACTTCTGGGTCTTTAATGGTTTCTTTGGCCCTTGCCGAAACATCGGTTTTAATTACTTCCGCAGTCTTTTTTGCCGTCTCTGGAAGATTTTCATATTGCTTCCAAGATGGTTCAGTTGGGTAATACTCCTGTGGTGGCGGCTCGCCTTCTGGTGCCTTGGCCTTCATTTTGCCCTCAACCCTCTTTGCAAACTCGTCCCCAGCACTGCCAATTGATCCAGCAAAGCTCTTGCCTTTGATGTATGGCCCTTGGCTGATCGTATCATAAACTTTCTTGAGGGCACTAACCACTCCCTGTCCAAGATCCTTGATCATTCGTGCAGACCAAGTGGCAAAGTCCATTCCTTTCTTGTAAACAGCCCTTCCGTAGTCATGGATGTTCTCCAAGTATGGCTTGAGTGCCGTTAGGTCAATAAACCCTCCCTCTGACTTCCTTCTACGCAGGATGGAGTTTGTCTCTGGGTTAAGCCTGTCATTAAGGTGCAAGCGAAGGGCCTCCATTGTCTTTGGACTCATAGGTGCCTTCTTTTCCTGTGCAAGCTTTACAAGCTCCAGTCCCTCAATGCCTTTTGGGTGCCCACCTTCAGTTCCCTTTGGAAGAAGAAGCTCCTCGTTGGTTCCAAGCTTTCTTGCAACAACCCCATCGTCTTGTAGGGCTACAAGCTTAACCTTGTCTTTGCCATACTGGAATACATCCCCATGATGGATGGATTCGGCAATTCCCCTTGGGTCTGGATGATCATCCTTTGCCGTTTCATTGCTGTGCATCTTTTCTCCAAATGTGAAAGGCTCTTCTTGAGCTTGACCAGATGCTCTAGCCACAGCCGCACCCTCTTCCCTTGTAACAGTTTTTCGTGTGCCATCTGGTAGCGTTATTTCGTAGCCAAATTCTTCAGTATTGCGGGAAACTGGCTCCTCTTTGGCATCAATCTCTTTCTGCGTGATCTTACCATCGTCTCTAGCGGCCTCCATTGCCTTGACATGAGACTTTCCAGTGTATGTTGTGCCATCTGGTGCAGTATATGCCGCAGAGGCGATTCTGGCCCCTTCTGGAGCTTCTATTGCTGGTTCGGCTGGAGTTGACTCTTCAGCTACAAGCTCCTCCGCTTTTACAGGCTCCTTTGCCTTCCTGCTGGCATCTATCTTTTCATTAAGATCCTTAAACTCTGCAATTCTTGCGGCTATTTGCTCATCATTAAGACCAGCTTCCTTTTGCTTGTTTACAAAATAGGAAGCCGCCTCATCTGGTATCCCGGCCTCAACAGCAGACTTGATATGATCATCTACTGGGATTTCTTCCGCTTTAAATTTTTCAGCAATTGCATCGTCTGTAAGTTGAGTAGCCGCAACCTTTGCTGTTTCTGGCCCAACATCTTTTGCTATCTTCCTAGCTCCCATTCCAGACAATGCCGCTCCAATAAGAGCAGATTCACCAACGCTTTCAAGAGTTACTGGAGCAACTCCATCTTCGCTTCCAGTTGCATATTGTATTCCACTCTCAACGCCATAGCGGATAGGCTCAAATGCCGCACCACCAACAGCACCGCCAGCAACTCTTTTTGCGGCTTCCTTGCCAGTGAGTTTTGCAAGATTAGCAACTGACTTAATGCCCATTGGCACCATTGTTGCAATTGAAGAAGCTTGAGATAGCTCTTCTTGCGATTTTTGTGCCTTCTCTATGTCTTTGTCTATTCCAATTGCACTTTCAATAAGTTTTTCTGCCTTGGTTCCAACATATGATCCAGCGGCAAATGCCGCCATTTCAAGTCCTGCGGCTAAAGGGGTTGCAAGACCTCCAGTTCCAGCAGTGATAGCGGCGGCGGCAGGGGCCGCTAAAGCGGCGGCAATAGTTCCTCCTGCAAGCCCTGCCCCAGTTTCAACAACAGCAGATCCAGCTACTTTAGCCGCCTCTGCTGGCTTTTCCTTCGCTTTGGATACAAGCCTTTCAACATAGCCTTTGGGGGGTCGAACCCCTCCAGCCGTTACTTCCGCTTGGTTCCCCGAAGGGACTTGGCCTCGTAACCCTTGCCCATCTTGGCCCCCTTCTTGGGTTCGTTGGCCTTCTGTTTTGGCATCTTCTTCTTCACTTGATAATTCACCTCCTTTTACTTGCCCACTGGCGTTGATGTCCCCGACACGCTGTTCTTTCCCTTGAGGCTTTGGCAACCGCACTTGTTCGGTGCGTATCCCTGCTTCAGAGGAAGGTTGCCCTTGTTGGTCGCCTTCTCGTGGTGCATTGCCTTCCAAGTTGGCTTGTGGCTGATTTTGCTTGGCATATTGTTTGTCACCTCCTTGTTTTGTTAAATGATCTGAAATTTGCCTTAAACTAACTCCATCTTGTATTGCGTTCGCAACATTAAAGTCTGGATAAAGAGATTGAAGGTGACTTTGAATCGCCTCATCGCTTATTCCATCTTGTTTTGCGGCATCAAAATTAAACGGCATTGTTATTGGTGATACTTACTCCAATCAATGCCTGTATCCTCTTTTGGCTCGTCTGGCAAGGGGGATGAACCTTGCTCTTGAGTTTGTGTTTCTGGAGGGGTTTTTCCATCCTCAAGGGCTTTCATCATGGCATTTGATTGCTCTTCAGCCCTTTTTTCAATAAGAGCTTTGCCTCTTTTTTCAATAATATCTGATTCAATCTGCTTTTCTTGTTTAAGCTTATCAAGCTCCTTTTGTTGTTCAGCTTTTTCCCACTCGGAATAATGCTTGACTCCAATTTCAGACAATTTAAATGGATCAAAATCACCATCTTCCTTCATCGCTTCCTCTGGAAGACCGGGCAATTTGTATTTATTCAACTCTCTCTGCATATACTCAACATAACCCTCATGCTCTTTTCTTAAATCTTCCATTGCATCACTTGCCATCTTCCTAACATCTTTATCTGGGTGATTAAGAAGCGTTGGGTTTTGCATTCCATACTCACGAAGTTTCCTTGGGTAATCCCTGTAATTTTGAGTGTCTCTTGGTATGCCACTAATAAACTTCATTAAATCCCTCTGTTGAGTGGACTTTTGCCTTTCTGTTTCAAGGTTTTGCCTTTGTGCCTCTAAATCTACAAATTTTTTCTGAACCTCAAGCTTTTGTTTATTTTTATACAAATCAACCGACTGCCTTGCATAAGCCCTCGCTTGATCTTCGGTCATGCCAGATTTAATTCCCTCTATAACAGAGTTACGCTCTATTTCTTTTGACTCCCTTGCAAGTGCATCATATCCCTCTTGAATCACATTCATGCCACCATATGGCAGTGATGGCTCCGATGGAGTTGGAGATGGTGTTGGTTGAGGCTGGCTCGGTTGAGCATATTGCCTTGCGTATGGTGATCTTGGTATAGCCATATTAGTTTCTAGGGTGAAGTTTCCAGTATTCTTCGCTAGGCATTCCTTCAATCATGGAGCCTTTGTATCCTCCAAGATTTTTCCTACGCTCACTAATTGTTAGGTTTGGATTTGATGCCTCTGATATAATCTCCTCTGTTGGTATTGAGTATTTCCTAGCAGACTCTGCTTTTGCATCACGCTCACGAACATACTTGTTATAAGCCAAAAGCTCATCTGCACTCATACTTTTGATTGACTTTCCACCCATCATCGCTTGGCTTTCTTGACCAAGGCTTGGGCCGGGAGTTAATCCGTATGTAGGGATTGGTGCAATGTAATTTTTAAATCCCTTGCCCTCCCAAGGATGCAGGGATTCTGGTGTTTGAGAATATGCCTTAAACTCTCCAGTGTATGGCTGTTGCGAAACATATGGAGTGTAACCAGCTTGTGATTTTTTTATGTCGGCAATCCTGCTTTCAATAGAACCAATTGAACCACCTAGAGATGCAATATCACTCTTTGTTTTAGCTACTTTGGCAACTTGACCTTCAGTATCTTTTGTTACCTTGTGAGCTTCTTGTCCAAGCCTTGATATATCTTGATAGTTAAGTGCATCGCTAATTCTTTCCTGCCTAGAAAACTCTCTCGCCTTTGACCCAGTAAAAGCTTCGCCAACACTTGCAAGCAATCCTTTTGGGTCTGAAGTGTCTAACTGTTTTTTAACATGGTCTGGAACAGAGTCAAACTTTGGAAGCTCTGGATAATTCTTTCTAACAAACTCTAATGCCGCCTCCTCATGCCTTGCTGGATTATCTGGAATATTCTTTTGTGCCGCAACCATTGCCTCTCTAAATGCATCAGTAATGGTTTTTTCTGATACACCTTCTTTGCCCCTATATTCATCAAGGCTACCTTTCCCATCCTTTAATTTAATGACAGGGTATTCAAAACTTGGGCCGGGAGGAAGATCCGCTGAAAGCTCATTTACCTTTTCCCTAAATGCCTTGTTGTATTCCTCCTCACTTCCAACCATTAGGTCGTTAACATAATCAACCGCTTCTTGAAGTATGTCAGCGTGTGCGGCACCAACCCTTTTTCCATTAATAAAAAGAGGTTGCTTTCCAAGCTCTGCACGCCTTTGCTCTTGGCCCCTTTTATGTAGCCTAGCCATTAAAGCATCAGATTCAATCCTATCTTTATATTCAGTATAAGCTTTTTGATATGGTGTAGGCATATGTTTTAATTAGT
>Ga0114963_10000400_pt1 | contig 29145 bp, 20 predicted proteins | sample C_131016_EF_Meta_FD_87019 | JGI IMG/M metagenome (GOLD analysis project Ga0114963, IMG submission 87019) | Freshwater microbial communities from Lake Croche, Canada to study carbon cycling - C_131016_EF_MetaG | ecosystem: Environmental > Aquatic > Freshwater > Lake | place: Lake Croche, Canada... | reverse complement strand
ATGGCTGACGGGTGAATTAAAGCTCGAAAAGCCTACTGTTGATCAGGAAGTTGCATGGGGCTTGTATTTTTTTCAAGAAAACATGTTTGATGTTGTCGCGCAGGTCATGGCTCGAATTGAATCAGAATTCGAAAAACACTTTCCCGGACAAAAACTAGAAGTTCCTTTTTTCATGAGCTTTGGTTCATGGATAGGCGGAGACAGAGACGGAAATCCTTATGTGACCAGCTCAGTTACACGCAGAACCTTATGGGAAACGCGTCTTGCTGTATTGCGTCGTTATCGAGTTCGGGTCGCAGATTTGATTAGGCTCATGAGTATCGCTGAGCGAACGCTGACCATTCCTCGAGACTTTGCAGATCATGTTCGGGTTGCGTTGAGCGCGACGGTGGGTGGGGATGCTTTAGCGATGCGCAATCCAGGTGAACTGTTTCGCCAATACTTGGGTTTGATGCTCCTCAAGCTTGACGAAACCATTCCCCCTGCTGAGCGATATGAATTGCCTTCTGCAGGACTAGGTTATCGCTCCGCAGATGAGTTGATCTCAGATTTGGCGCGCATGAATGCTGCGTTGATTGAAGCAGGGGCAGAGTCCATAGCGGAGTCATTGATCCTTCCCTTCCAACGTGAAGTAGGGATTTTCCGTTTCTCTACTGTACGTTTGGATATTCGTGAAAACACCATTCGGATGAACCGAACCCTTGCAGAGATTTATCAGATTGTTCAAGGGGTTCCTGCCCCGGCTGAAGACTCTGCGGAATGGAAAGCCTGGTTGATGGCTGAACTGACTAAGCCGCGCGTTGTGCATCGGGATTTATCCGCGCTGAGTAGCGAATCAGCCGAAACCTTAGAGACTTTTCGCGTCATTGCAGAAATGCGGCAGAAGATCGATCGAGAAGCATTTGGGTCATTGATCCTCAGTATGACGCATAGTGCAGCTGACGTATTAGGCGTTTATCTCATGGCCAAAGAAGCCGGGTTATTTAATGACACCGCTGGCATGGAAGGTTGCACTCTGCCTATTGTTCCTCTTCTCGAAACGATTCCGGATTTACGTAAAGCGCCGCAAATTTTAAGGGAGCTTCTTGCCGTTCCTGTCGTACAACGCAGCTTGCGACAGCAACATAATGTGCAAGAAGTCATGGTGGGATATTCCGATTCCAACAAAGATGGTGGGTATTTCGCAGCGAATTGGGAATTAGCCAAGGCGCAGCGTCAGATGGTACGAACCGGAGAAGAATTTGGCGTATCTGTGAGTTTTTTCCACGGGCGCGGTGGTTCTGTGAGCCGCGGTGGTGTACCCACTGGTCGGGCGATTAATGCCGCTCCTGCGGGCACAATACGCGGTATGTTCCGAATCACAGATCAAGGCGAAGTGGTATCACTCAAGTATGCCAATCGAGGAACTGCAAACTTCCAAATGGAATTACTGGGCTCAGCTGTATTGAGTCATATCTTGCTTTCTGAGCGTGAATCAGCAAACCATCCATTACATGAATACGAAGAAGCCATGGAGGCGATTTCTGGTACCTCTTGGACGACGTACCGAAAATTAATGGAACGCCCTGACATGCTCTCCTATCTTCAGGCCTCCAGCCCGCTAGAAGAGCTTTCAATGTTGAACATTGGGTCTCGTCCTGCGCGCAGAACGCAAGCGCAGTCACTCTCAGATTTGCGTGCGATCCCTTGGGTATTTGCCTGGACGCAAAACCGTCACATGGTCACAGGGTGGTTTGGGGTAGGGTCAGGTCTTAAAGCTTTTTTAGATGTACGTAAAGAACGCGGATTAGAAATTCTGCGTCGCATGTTTGGTGAATACAAACTCTTTCGGATGGTGATTGATGAAGTAGAACGCACCCTCTGCCAAGTTGATTTAGAGATTGCAAAAGAGTTTGCCAATTTAGTCGCCGACGACAAAACGCGAACTGAAATTTTTGAAAAGATCCAGACTGAATTGCAACTGACGAAAGATATGGTGCAGTTGATCTCAGGGGGTGCGATGGTTGCTGAACGCTTTCCACAATATCGCAGGCGATTGGCCAGAAGACTGGAGACCTTAAACAGGGTGAGCAGAGAGCAGGTTTTATTGTTAAGGCAATTACGCGCAACCGGCGGCGAGGATGTGCGTGAGGCTTTATTGATGTCTATCAACTGCGCTGCAGCTGGGTTAGGTGCAACGGGTTAATACAAAAAAAATTTAATCAAGGAGAAATAGCATGAGTTTTACTATTATTGAGCAGGCCACGGCAAGGATGCACCGTTCGGAATTGGCAGTCCCAGGTTCTAATCCCAGCATGTTTGAAAAAGCGGCGAAGAGTGCTGCGGATATTATTTTTCTGGATGTCGAAGATGCCGTTGCTCCAGACGATAAAGAGCAAGCCCGGAAAAATATTATTCAAGGTTTGAATGATATTGACTGGGGTACTAAAACCATGATGGTGCGTATCAATGGCTTGGATACCCACTATATGTATCGCGATGTGGTGGATATTGTTGAAGCCTGCCCTCGCCTCGACATGATCCTGATTCCCAAGGTGGGCGTTCCTGCCGATGTGTATGCCATCGATATGATGGTGACTCAAATTGAGGCAGCCAAGAAACGTGAGAAACGTATTGGTTTTGAAGTTCTGATCGAAACCGCCTTAGGTATGGCAAACGTAGAAGCGATTGCGCAATCCAGTCGTCGTTTAGAGGCAATGTCATTTGGGGTTGCAGATTATGCAGCCTCTACACGTGCGCGCACCACCGTGATTGGTGGTGTGAATAAAGACTCAGTTGTTTTGTCAGACAAAGATGCAGATGGGAATCGCAATACCTTCTGGACCGATCCCTGGCATGCGGCACAAACTCGTATGATGGTGGCTTGCCGTGCTTATGGTCTGCGTCCCATTGATGGCCCCTTTGGTGACTTTGGTGACCCCGATGGTTATTTATCTGCTGCTAATCGGGCTGCAGTCTTAGGTTACGAAGGGAAGTGGGCGATTCATCCTTCTCAAATTGAATTGGCGAACCAAGTGTTCACCCCTTCAGAAGCCGAGGTCACCAAGGCGCGTCGCATCATGGAGGCGATGGCTGAGGCTGCGCGTGCGGGTAAGGGTGCAGTCAGTTTAGATGGCCGTTTAATCGACATCGCCAGTATTCGTATGGCAGAGGCGCTCATCGCAAAGGCAGAGCAAATCGCCAATAGCAAAAAGTAGCGAGTCTTATTTCCAATCTTTCCGTGAGGACCCAAAAGGTTCCTTACGGTTTGGAACATAGCCGAGACCAATCCCGTCTCGGTTTTTTTTGATCTTTTTTGTCAACAAAGAATCACTGAAATGGATAGGTAAATGCGGGCCATTTCACCTGAATCCCCCTCGCCAAAAACTGCAATGCCACGTATTGTTGCAAATCCAAGTTTAAACTTTGGATTTGCATAAAATGATTCCTCGTTCTGCTTCCACTTCCTTAGCGCGCCTTGCCAAAGGTTTTCCCATCCTAGCGCTTACAGGCCCGAGCCAGTCTGGAAAAACAACGCTCGCTAAAGCTGCTTTTGCAAATAAGCCTTACGTTTCACTTGAAAATCCAGATGAACAGGACTTTGTTGAACGGGACCCCAAAGCGTTTTTGGCGCGCTTCGAGCATGGGGCGATTCTGGATGAAGTTCAACGTTCCCCCGTATTGTTTTCATGGTTGCAAGGGGAAGTGGATAGACGTGGGCGTATGGGAGAATTCGTCATTACGGCGTCTGCTCAATTTGACTTACTGTCAGGCGTTACTCAGTCCCTTGCAGGACGTATGGGGCGGATTGAGCTTTTGCCCTTATCAGCACATGAACTGGCTGCAGCAAAAAAACTGCCTAATACGATTGAAGCCATGCTGTTGAGTGGAGCCTACCCCGCAGTATTTGACCGAGACTTATCGGCAGGAGATTGGTTTCCAAACTATGTCACGACCTATTTGGAACGGGACGTACGCCAACTGATAGCGGTGCGCGATCTATCGCAATTTCAACGTTTTATACGCATGTGTGCTGCCCGATCAGGACAATTATTAAACTTGACTTCCCTGGGTGCTGATTGCGGCATATCGGCTGTTACTGTTAGGCAGTGGTTATCTGTACTAGAAGCGAGCTATCTTGTCACGCTCCTTAGGCCTTATCACCGCAATTTTGGAAAACGGCTGGTCAAATCCCCTAAGTTATATTTTCTTGATGTAGGCCTCATGGCTTGGTTGCTTGGTATCCGCGATGCTGCCAGCATCCAAAACCATGCGTCCCGCGGGGCACTGTTTGAAACCTATGTGGTGGGCGAGTTTATCAAGCAACGCTTCAACGCAGGTCAACCGGCTGATCTCTATTTTTGGCGCGATAGGGCAGGCCATGAAATCGACCTGCTCATCGAAACCCCGCAAGGCTTAAAGGCAGTTGAAATCAAAGCAGGTACCACCTTTGCTTCCGATTGGCCTGATTCAATCAAAAAATGGCAAACATTTTCTAAAGAAGAAACGCTTATCCCCACGATCATTTTTGGCGGAGAAGGCGACTATATGCGGCAGGGCTGCGCAGTATTGGGGTGGAGGGAGGCGCTCACTCGACTGTGACGCTTTTCGCGAGGTTGCGTGGTTTGTCGACGTCTGTGCCTTTTTGCAAGGCGGTGTGGTAAGCCAAGAGCTGCAAGGGGATCACGTGCAGCACTGGGCTTAGGATGCCCTCGTGGTCGGGCATGCGAATGACGTGCACGCCAGGTTCTGCTTTGAAGTGGCTATCGTTATCAGCCAAGACATAGAGTTCCCCCCCGCGTGCTTTCACTTCTTGCAGATTGCTTTTGAGCTTCTCAAGTAAAGCGTCATTTGGTGCAATTGCAATCACGGGCATATTCGCATCAACTAGCGCTAAGGGCCCGTGTTTGAGCTCTCCGGCAGGGTAGGCCTCAGCATGAATGTAGGAGATTTCCTTGAGCTTCAAAGAGCCTTCTAAAGCGATGGGATAATGCACTCCGCGGCCTAAAAATAGCGCGTGATCTTTATCCGCAAATCGCTCTGCCCATCCTGCAATTTGGGGCTCTAAATTCAATACATGCTGGGCCTTGGCCGGCAAGCGGCGCAAGGCATCGAGGTATTCGGCTTCTTGTTCATTTGATAGTGCGCCACGACTCTTTGCAAGTGTAACAGTCAAGGTAAACAGGGCCGCAAGCTGAGTGGTGAAGGCTTTGGTAGAAGCTACGCCAATTTCCATCCCAGCGCGCGTGAGATAGCAAAGGCCAGAGGCGCGAACAATGGCACTCTCCGGCACATTGCAAATGGCTAGAGATTTTGTGTGCCCTTGTGATTGCGCGTGCTTGAGTGCGGCTAAGGTATCGGCGGTTTCACCCGATTGTGAAATAGTCACTATGAGGGTGTTGGGATTACGAACGGTATCGCGATAACGATATTCGCTGGCGACTTCTGCGCTACAGGGCAGTTGCGCAATGGACTCTATCCAATAACGGGCCACTAAACCGGCATAAAAACTTGTGCCGCACGCGAGGATCGTGACGCTATCCACGTCTTTAAAAATTGCTGCTGCTTCAGCACCAAACAAATCTGGAGCAAAGCCGCGTTGGAGGGTTCCTTCAATGGTGTCGCCAATTGCGCGGGGTTGCTCGGCAATTTCTTTTTGCATGAAATGGCGGTAGGGCCCAAGTTCAGCGGTCTCGCTAGAGAGCTCACTGAGATGAACATGACGCGAGACTTCATGGTCGTCGCGATCAAATACGCGATAACCCATCAGGTTAATATCTGCGACATCGCCTTCTTCAAGGTAGACCATTTTTTGGGTAACAGGGAGCAGGGCCGAAGCATCCGACGCTACAAAATGTTCTTCGATCCCTACTCCCAGAAGCAAAGGGCTTCCTTTGCGGGCACAGATTAAACGATCCGGTTCAGTTGGAATAATGCAGGCAATGGCATAGGCGCCATGCAATCTAGGAACGGCTTGTCGAACTGCACGCCCTAGGTCGCGCTCTTTTTTCCAAAAGGAATGCACAAGATGCGCAATCACCTCGGTATCGGTATCAGAGGTAAAGTCATATCCCTGTGCTTGTAGCTCCGATCTTAAAGACTCATGGTTTTCGATGATGCCGTTATGCACCACAGACAAATCATCTAAGCTGATATGCGGGTGGGCATTGCGTTCGCTGGGGGCGCCATGCGTGGCCCAACGCGTATGGGCAATTCCAAGATGGCCTTTAACATTGTGCTCGCGCGCATCTGCAGATAGTTGTGCAACGCGTCCAACGCTGCGGACTCTTTTCAAGCCCTGGTCCGTCAAGACTGCAATACCTGCTGAGTCATAGCCGCGATATTCCAGGCGTTTTAAACCCTCAAGCAAGATGGGGACAACATTTCTTTGGGCAATAGCGCCAACAATTCCGCACATAGACAGATTCAATCACAACAAGACTAAACCGCTATTCTGCCAGACCATGCGAGGGATCAGTACCTCAAAAGTACTTCATCTTAAGTCTTAAATTAAAGAAATAGCGGGTTTTTGACGTTGTAATGCAGACTTGCCCACTTTTTTAAATAGATAACATGGGCTTAATTATTCCGTCTGGGAACTCGTATAGTGAATCACCCTATCCAAATTTTGCGCACGTTGTCGCGATACCTCAGTGCTAATGGTTGGTCTAGAACCGTTCCCCAAAGCACTTGGACTGTCGTTGCATTACGATGCCTTGTATTGGGATTGTGCGGGATCATAGTGCAATTACAAGCGGCGACCAGTCCCAGCGCTCCCACAGTAGGAACACAATTTAATCAAATTCCATCTCGGCCCATTAATCAGCCTAAAACCTCCCCTCAATTGCAGTTAGAACAAGATTCAACTGCGGTAGAAGAAACAGGTAGTCCAGATATGACTACCATCCCCGTGCGTGAGATCAAAATTTCTGACGTAAGTGTCTTTTCTGAGAAAGAACTCTTAAAAATATCAGGTTATAACGGTCCAGGGGACATGACGCTTAAAACACTGCGCTCGTATGCCGCCCGAATAGCAGATTACTATCACCAAAACGGATATTTACTCGCTCAGGTGTATTTGCCTGCCCAAGATATTGTGAAAGGTATCGTGCAAATTTCAGTCATTGAGGGGCGTTTTGGCGCGGTGACTGTTAGAAATGAAACTGGCTATGCAGATGCATTGCTTACAGAAGTACTTTATGGCCTTCGTAGTGGCGATCCAATATCGGTTTCTTCTTTAGAAAGTCGTTTGTTACTCCTTTCAGATATACCAGGGATGAATGTTAAATCAACTTTTGTTCCAGGGCGCGACACGGGAACATCGGATCTCTTTATTACTGCTACCCCGGGTGACCTGATCAATGGAAACATTATCGCGGATAACTCGGGCAACACGTACAGTGGAAAAAATCGTGCTATTGCATCGGTGAATATTAATAACCCAAGTGGTTATGGAGATGTGATCTCTCTGAGGGGGATGTCCACATTTAACGGCTTAAACTACGGGCGTTTTGCTTATCAAATTCAGTCCAACCGGCTCAAGTTGGGCGCTGATTTTTCTAAGATGGATTACAACCTTAATGATCCATTTGCTGGGGTAAACGGTAACGGAACGACAACGAATGTATTTGGAAGTTATGCACTGCTTCGAACCAGAAAAAATAATCTGTATGTTCAAATGGCGTATGAGTCAAAAGTGTTGCGAGATGCGCTTTCAGATAAGCGCGTCAACTTGATTACGGCCACTTTGAGTGGTGATCGGCGTGATGCCATTTTAGGCAAGGAGGGAACTTCTAACTTCTCCTTGGCCTTATCAGCAGGACGTTTAAATATTGAATCAGGTGCTGATCTTGCTGCAGACCAAGCGTCAACCGGAGCCCATGTCAATGGTCGCTTTAACCGCGTTGGGATGAGTTTGACCCGCCTACAAACATTGAATGAAAAAACAAACTTATATGTTTCTTTGAGCGGCCAGGGTGCTTCCAAGAATATGGATGTCTCTGAGAAGTTCTCACTTGGCGGGGCAAATAGTGTGCGCGCTTACCCTGAAGGCGAGGCCTATGGAGATATCGGGTATATCCTTACGGTAGAGCTACGCAGAAAGCTGGGTGATGTCTGGGGCTTACCTGGGGAGTTTCAGGCCACGACCTTTCTGGACACCGGCACCGATTTACTCTACAAAAGCTTGGATGCTTCAAATAGTCTGATCGTGACGTCTACCGGCAATCGACGCACGCTTACCGGCATAGGTGTGGGCCTGGATTGGTCGGATGGGGGGGATACCTCGCTCCGTGCTTCTTACGCTCATAAACTAGGGGCTGCTGCAACGACCTCCGTTACCAATGCATCAGGCGGGCAATTCTGGATTCAAGGATCGCAGAACTTTTAATGATGAATTTCTGAGCGGATAGGCACGGGGACACAGTAAGATAGTGTCTGGTCCAGATTGCTTGACGAAACTTCATTACAGGCTTCCGACGATGCGAATGACACCTAGACTATTTTTATTAGCTGCCTTCATGAGCGTAAGGGTTGTGGCTATGGCAGCTGAACCACCAAAAACAGATTGGGTACAAATTCCTGTAAAAGACCCTAATCGTGCTTTTTTCCTTGATCAAGCCTCAGTTCATCTTGAAAAAGGTGAGGTATTTTTTTGGGACCGAATTGTGTTTCAGAAGCCTACGCAAATGGATGAGGCCAGTGGGCGGATGATCAAAGAAAAGCGCATCTTGCATAGTGCAGATTGCAAAACCCAAGAATGGAGCGTAGTGAGGGGGGCAATCTTTGATGAGCAAGGACAATTTATTGAAGCCTTAATGCCCAGCAAAGAGAATTCCCCACGCTCTTCTGTGAGACTCGGTACGGTAGCAGCGCTAGAACTCGCTAAAATCTGCAAGCTTGCGGGGTTTGATGAAGCAGAGAATAAGGTGTTGAGAATCGGGCCGCAGAGTATTGAAGGCCCCAGCGAGCATTAACTCTAGTCTTCTTAAGAGAGATCACCTTGTTGCTTAAGACGCTCATAGGCTTGTCGGCGTATGCTTTTTTCCATTTCTGGATTGCTTTCAACTAAGCGTTGAAAATCCTCAGCTTCTAAAATTAATACCCGAGTTGTCTCTTTGGCTTTGATGGTGGCTGATCGCACGGTGTTTTCTAAAATGGCAATTTCTCCAAAATATTGCCCTGAACCCATCGTGACACGTTGATTGGGTAATTCAATCTCAACGATACCACTGGAGATAAAGTACATCGAATGGGCTTTTTCTCCTCGGCGAACGATCATTTCTCCTGGTTCGTAAGTCTGAGACCTTAGGATTGAAATGATTTCAGACAGCGCCCCTGCATCAAGGTCTGCAAATAATGGTACGTGCGCAACCATGTTCCAATTGATTAAAAAATCGCGCTGACGTATTTCTCTTTCAAATGCGGTTGCAACGATCACTACAGGTAATGCTGACATGACTAAGCCAACAATCGCTGTTATTCCCCCTAATACTTTTCCTAAAATGGTAACCGGAACAACGTCTCCGTATCCGACTGTAGTAATCGTAACAACTGCCCACCACATTGCTAGGGGAATAGACCCCAGTTTTTCTGGCTGAATCGTACGTTCAATGGCATACATTCCTGAGGCTAGAATGATGACCATACCTATTAGAATAATAAGGCTACCTATGAGAGCTCTTCGTTCCGAATAAAGGGCATTCGCTAATCCAACCATTGTGGGTGAATAGCGTGCTAACTTGAAGAAACGGAGCAATCTGAGCGAAATTAAGCCCGGAAAATCAAAATGGAGTAGATTCAAATAAAAAGGCAGAATGGCCAACAGGTCGATGAGGGCATAGCCTGAAAAGATGAATTTAAGACGGGCAGTGTGTGGATGCAGATTATAAAAAGGGCCGTGTTCAGGCGCACTCCATATTCTTAAAGCATATTCAATCGTGAACATGGCCACAGATAAAAATTCAATAGATTGGAATATCCCTGAATAGTGGCTGTTGATACTCGGTACCGTTTCAAGCACGCCTACGGCCACGCTAATCATGATCATGATGAGCAGTGCAGAGTGCGACCAATCAGACACTGAAATTCCCGCCCCGGCTGGTTCAAGCCAAAGGTAAGCCCGGTGACGCAAAGGATGTTTTTTTTCGCTAGCCATTAGAGTTTGTAAATAGGTTTTTGCTCAATAAATTAGAGCGTTACAGGTTGGTAAACGCCTTAGGCACGGCATCTTATGATCCAAGCGCTTCAAGCTGGCTAATAAGAGGAAGAAGATTAAGATGTGTTGCTTTACGCAATAATTTGGCGGTCTGACGTTGTTCTTCAAAATCATCATTTAACCACGCTGTGTTTTGTGCAATAGCCACTACATTACCGTCTTCACACCAAGGTAATAATCTGAATCCACGATCAAAAATACTGAATAACGCACGTTTGGTTGCAGCGTGACTGCGGTGAAGCGTCAGGAGGTTACAGGCCAACATTCCCTCCGACTTTAACCGTAAGCTGCAGTGTCGATAAAACAGTTCAGACTCTAGTTTGTGCGCCCTTGCATTATGATCAAACCCGTCAACGAGAATCAAATCATATAAATTCTTGTCTTGTTCCACATAATGCACGCCATCTCCAATATGAATATTGAGCCTATCGTCAGAATGCGGAACTTTAAAATGATGATGTGCAGCGGACACAACTTGAGAGTCAATTTCAACTACAGTGATGTGACATTGTGGGCGAAAACGATATAAGAATTTCAACATCGATCCCGAACCAAGTCCGATCATTAAGACCTGTTGTGGCCATGTTTGCTGATTAAAGTGTAATAAAGGCCACATCATATGTTGGGTGTATTCCAACTCCAAGGACCATGGTCTAGCGATGCGCATCGAACCTTGAATCCAGGGGGTACCAAAATGAAGACTCCTCACTCCTGATTCTTCGCTGATTTCAATAGGCATGAGGGGGCCAGTAGGGATCAGCGTAAATCAAAATTATGGGGCCGAATGTTGTGTAAGCAGACTGGTGCCGATGGCTTCAAGTAATGCTAATTCATCAATGGGTTTATTGAGGCAGCACTCAGCGCCTTCGTTGATGACCCTGCTTTCATTGCTGGGGCTTGGGTATCCCGTCATTGCAATGATACGCATGGCATGCGTATCTGGATTTTCTTTGATCTGTCTGCACACATCAAAGCCATTTAGTCGCGGCATCATCAAATCAAGTAACAAAATTTCAGGGTGAAAGCTTTGAATTTTCCAGCCAGCGTCAAATCCATCAAATGCAGTTTCGGTAATGAGGTTATGCGTGGATAGGAAGTCTTGCAGATAGCGAGCTAGGCTTTGATTGTCATCCACGATCAGCACTCGAGATTGGGAATGATCTGCAATATTGTGGCGTTCCGCAGCAAAACGTTCTACTTCAGCGGCCAAGAAGCGGCGATGCCCGCCCGGAGTGACTTCGGCCTTGAGCAGGCCACGAAGCGCCCATCCACGCACCGTAATGGGTGACACAAGGAGTTTATCTGCCACTTGTTGGGGAGTGAGGTAACCTTTATCGCGTAAATCCACTTTGTTCATTGCCCCTTTTATTTTTGGGTTTCGAGTGATTGAATTCAACGGACTTTGGTTAATTCTAACGCATGCTAGCTAAGTTGTTTGAAACTATAAGGCGTTAACTCTCTCCGCTTAAACTTTACATACGCAAGCAAATATCCATTCAGGATCCGCGATCAAGACCTTCGCGTAAGGGGATAAGAATTTCTAGTTTTAAGCGCAATACCCCTTCATCTGGATGTGTTTCATAGAGCCTAAGATCCCCTTGAGATTGACGCAATAAACCAATGATGAGGGCCCAGTGCCAATCACGCAGAGCACTATTGCGTGGGGGAAGGATACGATTGGCCGCCGCCTCTAATTCTGAATGCAGTGCAGGATTCTGATTAAAAATAGTGCCAATACAGAGAAAACTGCGGATTTGGTTAGCCTGTTCAAGCAAGTGATGTGCGAGCGGACCTTGTGTATATGTAAGTACCCACTTTAATTTATCACTTTGATAAAATTGAATTTGCTTACTGATTACAATGAGTATGCGTGTGAGCCCTAACCAGGATATTTGAGCTCCTTCTTGAAGGGCTTGTTCAGCGAGTTCCTTCATTTGATTTTCGAATTGAGTTTCATCAAGCCTGTCTTCCTGGCTTGGGGATTCGTCATGAATAAAAGATTGAATTGACCTGACAAGATCCTGAAGACCCTGATTGGATTTCACTACCTCTTCATTCCATCGTGTAAGGGTGGCTTGATCTTGATGACCTCGCTCCAAAAGCTTCAGAAAACCTTGTTGACTGGCTAATAGGTTATTCATTTCATGGCATAAGATGCGAGTAAATAAACCCAAATCTAGCCAGTCTTCTAATGTGGCGTCTTTTTTCATTGGTTTCCGCTAATATTCGATTTCAAGCCATAACTGCAAAGTGATGAAGTGTATTCTGCCCCAATCCCCCAGTATTTGATTCTTGAGTGTTCAGTCTATGCCTGAACAGTCAAAAAGCCTGACCTTAAGTGGAATCCATTTGGAGAAAAATAACGCTCCTAAAAAGAATCCTCTTTTCCCCCAATGGGTTTTTTTGATGCTGTTGGGCATGACATCAACTGTGGTGATGGTTTTATTTGTGCGAGGCCTTGAAGATCAAACCGCGCGATCGGAGTTTGCTACGGCCGCCGAACAAAGAATGGTCTTGCTAGATTCAAGTATTCAGCGATCTGTAGATAGTCTTTTTGCAATAGGGGCTTTTTTCGATGCCTCCCCCTCTGTCTCTCGTTCACAGTTTAGAAATCTAGTTGTGCCCATCTTAAACCGCCAAAAATCATTACAGGCGCTTTCATGGGATCCTGTCCTTGCTCCTAACGAGATCAAGCCTTTGGTGGCTTTTACTCGCAGCGAGGGTTTGAGTGATTTCGATATTTATGAACTGGGCGTGAACAAAAATAAGCAAGCACTCAGTGCACGCTCAGAATATTTTCCCGTATGGTTTATTGAGCCGATGAAAGGGAATGAAAAAGCGCTTGGCTTTGATTTGGGATCCAATTCGGCTCGAATGGCTTCTATAGAGTTAGCAAGAAAACAGCAACGTCCCATCGCCACCTCTCGCATCACCTTAGTTCAGGAAACGACAAAACAGTTTGGCTTTTTGTTACTTAGACCCGTTTATGCGAATGATAGTGCGATAGGTACGCGAATCGCACCTGGCCTTGCTCCTGCAAAAGAAATAGGACAACTGAGAGGTTTTATTTCAGGGGTTTTTCGTATTGGGCAAATGTTGGAAATGCAGGATCAAAATAAAATAGATTCTGTTAAGCCGATGCAGATTTACTTATTTGATACCCAAGGTAAGCCCGGAGAGCAGATTTTATATCCGCAGGAAGGGGGCGTTGATTCGGTAGAAAAACTTCCAGATATTGCGATAAAGAGAATGATTCAAGTGGGGGGGCGAACTTGGGTTGCGGCCGCAACACCCTTTGCCAATAGCTATAGCGTAGATCGCACTTCCAGTTGCTTGGTGGTTTTAGCTGGTTTGCTATTAACCATTCTTGGAACCGCTTTACAAAGGCAAGCATCCGGTAAAGCAAATTCGATTGAAAAGATCGTGACCGAGCGAACCAAAGCGCTGCAGGAATCTGAACAAAGCTTAATGAGAGCGAATCAAGAGTCACAAGAAGCCAGCCGCATGAAGACGGTCTTTTTGGCAAGTATGAGTCATGAATTTAGAACGCCTATGAATGCGGTGTTGGGTTTGCTTCATGTGCTCAGTCACACCCCTCTCAACGACTCACAGAAAGACTATGTGATTAAAATTACCGGGGCAGCCAAAAGACTGCTGAGGCTAATTGAAGATATCTTAGATGTGTCTCGCATTGAGGCCGGTAAACTATCCTTAGAGAACACGCCCTTTTTAATTGAGAGTGTGTTCAGGGATGTTCTTGTGGCTGTTTCGCCGAAGCTACGAGAAAGCAAAGTAGAGTTGATTTTCGACATTGATCCCTCTCTTCCAGTCCAGTTATTGGGCGATGCTATGAGACTCACCCAAGTGATGGTGAATCTTGTCGATAACGCGGCAAAGTTTACGTCTGAAGGCCAAATTGTGATCAGTGTCCGCTCGGATATTGCAGCTGAACGTCGTATTAATTTTCATGTAGTTGTGAAGGATACTGGGGTAGGCATGCCACAGTCTGAATGTGATCGCCTATTTCAACCGTTCGTCCAGGCAGAGAGCATAAACCGCAAACGCTATGGTGGTACGGGATTAGGCTTAGCTATTTGCCGACAATTGGTTGAACTCATGGGCGGGGAGATTCAAGCCACTTCTATTTTAGGGGAAGGCAGTCAATTTAGATTTTCCGTTCCATTAGGCGTCGTTCAGAGTCAGGGCCTGTGCGCGCGGTGTCAGGAAGTCGCAGGACAATCAATATTATTGCTGGAAATGCACGAACTGTCGGGTGCCTCTTTGGAGCGGACATTAGAATCCATGGGCGCCAAGGTCACTCGCATCACCTCTGATGTCACAGCGCGTGCAGCTCTGGAAGTCTTTGAAGGCTCCATGATGCTGATTGCCGAGGGTTTTCCGAATGAAAATGAGTTGATTCAAATTGCGGGTAATAACGCTTTGTTGCGTGTCGTCGTGCTTTCTTCGCCAGGAGCAAGTGTGCGTGACGCATCAAAGCATTACGAAAAACCCCTGTTGCCACACACCATCAAACAAATATTCAGTTTGGATAAGCTCAATGAAAAGATAGAAAACGAACAAAGTAGGGCTACCTTAACTCAGCCGTTGATCAGGGGAGAGGAGCACGGTCAAGCATCAGACCTTATTCAGGCGCCTCTGGAACCTATGCGTCCGGAGCTGATTGAACAATTGTATGCGCTCAAGGCCTTGCTGACAGAAGGAGACCCTCAAGCAGAACAAAGTGCTCGGGAACTCGTTAAAATGTCAGAAGGAACAGAACTCAATAAGTTTGCGAATAGCATCCTGATTCAATGCAATAATTACGACTTTAGGGAAGCTCTGGCGAGCTTAGACGAGGTTTTGCCATTAAGAGAAGTTAAGGAAAAGATTAAGTGATGGACTCCACTCCAGACCGCATATTGATTGTAGATGACGATCCGCTCAATGTTCGCGTTTTGGTTGAGCTATTACGCGCTCAGTTCAATCTTTCCATTGCACGGGATGGGCAGGAAACACTCGATCTGCTCGGCAGGAGTGCTCTTCCAGATCTGATTCTGCTGGATGTCATGATGCCAGGTATGGACGGTTATGAAGTGTGCCGTCGCATTAAGTCCAACCCAATATTCAGCTCTGTTCCTATTATTTTTGTTACAGCTTTAAATCAGACATTTGATGAAACGACAGCTTTTGATGTGGGAGGGGTAGATTTTATTACCAAGCCCATCGTACCTGCAGTATTGATTGCGCGTGTGCAAACCCAGCTAGCCTTGCGCCGCAGTGAGCAACGACTCATTCAACAAAATGCGCATCTTGATGAATTGGTTAAAGAACGCACTCGTGAATTGGCCCTAACCCAAGATGTCATGATTCGAGCACTCGCAAGCCTCTGTGAAGTGCGTGATGACGACACTATTCATCATCTTCGTCGCATGCAACATTACGTTTCCACTCTGGCGCGTTCGATAGAAAAAACGCCAGCGTTTTCTGGTCGAGTCAATGATCTTTTTATCGATCGGCTCTTTCGTTCAGCTCCATTACATGACATCGGTAAGGTCGGCTTGTCTGATGCGATCCTGAGTAAAAAAGGTCCACTGAGCCCTGAAGAACAGCAGGAAATGCAGCGCCACCCCATGATCGGACGAGAGGCGATTTTGAAGTCCTTGGCTTTTGAGGCCGCAGATGAAATTGATTTTCTTTCTGTGGCAGTTGACCTGATTGGTTCACATCATGAGTGTTGGGATGGCTCCGGTTATCCCGACGGTTTGGCAGGTGACAATATTCCGCTGGCAGGGCGTTTGTTGAGTCTTGCAGACTGTTACGATGAAGTCATCACAGAGGGAGAATACAATCCCGTTGGACAACATCAAAAGGCAGTGGAAATCATCCGAGGCTTATCTGGACAGCGATTCGATCCAAGATTAGTTGCTGCATTTTTATCAGTTTCAGAAGAGTTTCGTCTGATTGCTGAGCACTTCCCGGATCACCCCGAAATATCTCATTGAGTTCTTCACCAAAATGACAAAAGATCACGAAGATCATTCGCCGATAGAGGAAATAGAACGCGTTGAACGACTCTATACCTCCAGAAAATTCTCAGCTGCTGATCAAGGCACCTTGTCCCTTGGGGGGCTATACAGCAAGGTGCGTCGTATTGTTCTTCAACCCGTGGTCGAGGGCGTCGAGCAGCAATATGCTTCTGTTCCGATAGGTACGATCGATGGTGTGAGTCTGATTGTCGGCTGGCCCACGGATGCAGAGGGTTTGTTGCCTTTAAAAGTCCATCAGCAAGTGAACGTAAAGTTTTTTTATGACCTGAATTTGATGATGTTTAGTACCCAAATCCATTCCTTGGTATTTCAACCTCGGCCGCATATTCATTTGGAATGGCCTAGAGAGGTTTCTAGCGTAGAGGTGCGAGATGTCAAACGGACTCGCGTGGATCTTCCCGCTTCTTTTGGTATTGATGTAGGCAATGAGGAGGTCAAACCTCTTCCTGTTATTGGTAAAGTTTTGGATCTGTCTCCCCAAGGTGCAGGCTTTTTTTCAGAACAGGACAAATTATCTGTCGGAGATCATGGCCATATTCTGATGGGCATATGGCCTGATCCAAAAGAACCTCCAGTGCAAATTCGTCCCAAAGTTCAAGTCTTAGCCCGTATTGAAGTCAAACGATTGAATGGCTGGGTTTATGGTTTGGAGTTTTCGGGATTGACGGGCCATGAGCGAATGATCATGTGGTCGGTGATCGGGCAATCCATAGAAAAAAATAAGGATCATTGAGCGAAGCAATGCACTTTATTGGTCCAGATCACAATGAAACATTGATGGATGCCCGCTCAAGGAATGTGCGTGATGCCTTAGCTGAAGATATAGGTCGCGGGGATTGGACCGGTCTTTTATTGCCTTCAAGTCAAATGGTGTCTGCACAAGTTGTAGTCCGTGAAGAGGCCATTTTATGCGGACGCGATTGGTTTGAAGACTGCTTGCTTTCGCTTGACCCTGCTGCGCAGATTAAATGGTCTTATGCGGAAGGTGCCGTGATGTCTCAAGAATCCATTGTGGCGGATCTGCAAGCGGATGCGCGAGCCTTGCTCGCTGCTGAGCGGCCGGCACTCAACTTTTTGCAACTACTCTCAGCAACGGCAACACGGTCACAAGCTTTGGTGACGCGGGTAGCGTCTGTATTGAGGCCAGGTCAACAATGCTTAGTGTTGGATACGCGTAAAACACTGCCAGGCTTGAGGCAGGCGCAAAAGTATGCGGTGCGGGTTGGAGGCGGTACCAATCAGCGAATGGCATTGTGGGATGGCATTCTCATCAAAGAAAATCATATTGCTGCAGCAGGAGGAATCGCTCAGGCCTTACATTCGGCGCGTAATTTAAACGCGGGGGTCAGCATCCAAATTGAAGTGGAAACCCTACAAGAACTGGAACAAGCATTGAATGCAGGAGCTGAAAATATTCTGCTGGATAATTTTAACTTGGATCAGATGCGTGAAGCGGTGCGAGCAAATGCGGATAGAGCCACACTTGAAGTTTCAGGGGGCGTGAACGAAGACACCATTGCCGACATTGCTAAAACGGGAGTGCATCGGATTTCAGTTGGCAGCCTGACGAAGGATATTAAAGCAGTCGATTATTCTTTGCGCGTAGTTTGAGACGTATCCCAACTTCCGCCTAAAGCCTTAACCAGAAATACCGCAGCTAGGACGCGTTGCCCACGCAGTTGGGAGCGGGTGCGCTCAGCCTGAATGAGCGATTGTTCGGCAATGACGATGTCATACCGTGTTCCAACCCCATCGTTTTGTTTTTTTCGTATCAGTTCGGTTTGCTCAAGCTCGGTCTTGACTAAGCTGTCTTGTTGTTTAAGGGTTTCCCCCAAGCTGCGCGTTGCCCTAAGCGTTGTCTCAACCTCTCCCATGGCAGCAAGAACGGTTGCACGATAATTGGCCACGCTGGCTTCATGTGCAGCTTTTGCAGCAGCAATCGTAGATTCTGTTTTGCCACCGTCATAAATGATCTGCGCAAGATTGATTCCGATGGACCAGATCAAGCTGGGTGCTTGAAGCAAAGTATTGACTTGGCTGCTCTCTGCGCCAAGGTTTGCGCCCAATGTTAGGGACGGGTATCGCGCCGAGTTGGCCACGCCGATTTGAGCGCTGGCCTGCGCAACAGCTCTTTCCGCGCTGGCAATATCTGGTCTGCGTTCCAGTAGATCAGAGGGTACCCCTGCATTGGGTGAGGGGATCAGTGCTGGCAATATGCCGGCTGGGAGTTCAAAGCTTTGAGGGTTAGCGTTAACCAGAACAGCGATGGCGGTTAACAAGGGATCGCGTTGACCACGTAATGTCGCAATTTGTACCTGCGTGACTTCAAGTGCAGCCTGCGCAGGGTTCAGGTCATACGCTGAGGCCTGCCCCAATAGGATGCGTCTTCGCAACAAGCCAATGACCTCTTTTTCAAGTTGCAACATTCGCATTTGCCAAGCAATGTCAGCATCTAAGGTGCGCAAGCTGAAGTAATTACTTGCTAGATTTGTTGTGATCAATAATTTTAGGTTCTCCTGATCCGCTTCGCTCTGGCCTTTTGCTGCTTGGGCTGCCTCTAGGGTATGACTGAGGCGACCTGAGAGATCGGCTTCCCAGCGAACGCTTGCAGATGGCACAAAATCATTTTGAGTCGTGGAGATGGGCGCTACGCCAGGAGTCAAGGCTGGGCGATTGGAAGAATTACGGCTTCTCACTGCGCTCGGATTGGCTGTAACCTGAGGTGAGAATGCTGAGTCGGCGTTTGCAGCAAGTGCCTTGGCTTGTTGGACGCGAGCCATCGCCGCTTGTAAGTTGAGGTTCTGTAAGGAAGCCTTTGTTTCGAGATCATTCAAAATAGGATCGTTGAACACTTCCCACCAATTTCCCCGCGTTAAATTGTCGGCAGGGCGCGCTTCTCTCCAAGGCCCCTCAGACCATTCACCAGGAACGGTGGTGAGGGATGTTTGGACGGGAGGAGTGGGTGTTGAAGAACATGCGCTTATCATTAAAATTAAACTGATTGCACCGAACTTCACTATTCCTTTTGAGGCTGACCTGGTTTGGTTTATTTGCATTTATTTGGCTCCTGGTGCGGGTGGCTTTACGGCTGCCTTAGCCTCGACATGATCGCCCTCAGCCAATGAATCAGGGGGATTCAGAACAATGTGATCAGTAGATTTAATGCCAGCAACAATCTCAATGGTTTTACCTAAATCTCTTCCTAGGGTGATTGGCGCAAGATGAATATGCCCTTTGTCATCGACTACCGCTACACGCGGTCCCTCTGAGCGGAATAGTAAGCAATTAGCGGGTACGGATAATATTTGCCCAGCCCCTATCGGGAAACTAGCTTGCGCGTAGGCTCCAGGTAATAACTTTCCATCGTGATTGTTCACCGTCATCTCCACGCGTAGGGTGCGTGTAGCGGGATCAATGGCGTTAGCGGTTCGGGCTACCTGCGCTTTCAAGCGCTCGCCTCCCAATTCACTCTGTGAAACCTCAACCGTCATCCCTACTTTCACTTGGGCGATATACGTTTGAGGTACATACACCACAAGCTTCAAAGGGTCGGTCATGGCAATCCCAAATAGGCTTTGATCGTTGCTGCTGGGCGTACCCATGACCAATTTCCCGATTTCCACATTACGGCTGGTGATGACCCCAGTGAAAGGTGCTTCTACTTTTTGAAAGCTTCGCAGACTTTCTAACCGTGATGCTTCAGCTTGGCTAGCATTTTGCGCTGCAGAAAGTTGATCCACGGAGGCACGTCGCTCCATGAGATCTTGTTCGGTGACGAGTTCGTCTTTACGGAGTTGCTCCCAACGTTGCAAAGTTTGTTTTGCGAGTTGCAAGGCAACATTGCTTTGTCTCAGGTTGGCTCGTGCTTGCTCCATTTGACGGTCTAGTTCGGGCGTTTCAATTTCAGCCAGGATCTCCCCTTGTTTGACGCGAGATCCTATGTCATGGGTCCAATTGCGAACATAGCCGGTTGCTCTTGCATAGATCATGGTTTCACGATTGCCTGCCAAGGTTCCAGGAAGCTGGATCGTTCGGCTGCCATCAGAGCCCGATGGGGCAGGCAGGGTGAAAGCAACAAAGATTTTTTGTTGGTTTTCAGTTACGGCGCGGAGAGTTTCAGCATTGGCTTGACGAATCAAAAGAACGCGAACACTGCCTATCGCCAAAATGCACCCTAATATAGCAATGCTGATGAAGCCCAGCCGTGAGGCACGCTGCCGCTCACTCATGGAAGGCTCAGGAATATTCAGAGAATGATCATCGGACATGCGATTACTCCAATTAAGGGGCGAGCGAATTCGCTGGGGAATCCGAAGAGGGTGACCTTGGGTGACGCTTTTCAAGCCAAGAGTGAAAACTGGCAAAGACCATCGGCACAAAAATCAGTGTAGAAGCAGTGGCAAACAACAGTCCCCCGATGGTGGCCCTGCCCAAGGGAGCATTTTGCTCTCCACCTTCTCCTAATCCCAATGCCATCGGAATCATGCCAATAATCATCGCAGCGGCCGTCATAAGAACAGGTCGGATACGAGTTGCGCCTGCCGTTAAAGCGGCATCACGTGCTGATAAACCACGATCCATCAGGTTACGGGCAAAAGCGATGACCAAGATACTGTTGGCTGTGGCAACCCCCATCGTCATGATCGCGCCTGTTAATGCCGGAACACTCAACGTAGTACCCGTGAGGAATAAGGTCCATGCAATTCCTGCCAGAGCCGCAGGGAGAGCAGAGATAATAATGAGGGGGTCTACCCATGACTGGAAGTTCACTACGATTAGTAGATAGACGAGCACGATCGCACCCATTAAGCCCAGCCCTAATCCTAGAAAAGATTGACGCATGGTTTGAACCTGACCACGTAATACCAGTGAGGCGCCTTTGGCTAGTTTGGGGCGTGTGTCCGCGATGAGTTTATCCACATCTGTTGCAACACTCCCTAAGTCTCTACCTTGAATGCTTACAAAAATATCGATCACGGGTTTGATATCGTAGTGCGACACCACGGCCATTTCAGTTGCAGGTGAAGCCGTGACTAAATTACCCAAAACCTGCGCGGGTCTATCGCTATTGGGTGCGCTGACGGCGGTATTCATCAGCGCATCCATGCTGTCTACCTGTGTTTGAGGAGACTGAATATTAAGGTTATACACCACACCATTTTTGGGGTTCAACCAAAAAGCCGGGGCAGTCTGGGTGCTGCCAGATAGGCTCACCAGCATGTTTTGAGCAACGTTGTATGCACTTAAGCCCTGCTCTTGTAGACGAGCCCTATCCATTTTCAAGGCAAGCGTGGGCTCGTCTAATCGTTGCTGAACATGAACATCTACGGCTCCAGGAAGTGAGCGAAGTTGTTTGGCAAGCGCATTAGCAAGGCGATAATTGGCCTCGATGCCCGCCCCCACAAATTGGATATCAAGCGCGGAGGGACTTCCGAAATTGAGAATTTGAGAAACAATATCGGCCGGTTGAAAGAAAAATTCTATCCCGGGAAAACTATGGGGTAAATCCGCGCGCAGTTGAGCTACGATATCGCGAGTAGGCTTATGTTCTGACTTTAATCCAATCAGTACTTCAGCATCCAGAGAGCCAATCGTTCCCGCGTTGGAGTAAGTGAGATTAATGCCGCTGATGGGTACACCAATGTTATCGAGGATAGTATCTATCTGTTCTGCAGGGATTAAATCGTGAATGCGGTTTTCAACTTGGTCTGCCAGTCTTGCGGTTTCTTCAATTCGGGTCCCTGTTGGAGCACGGAAATGTAGACGAATTTTTCCGCTATCTACTTCAGGGAAAAAGTCTTGCCCCAAGAAGGGATAGAGCAAGCAAGATCCTAAAAAGAAGCTTAATAAACCGATTCCAGCCACACGTCGGTGTGATAAAAGAACCGCAAGTAGCGCAGTGTAACTACTGCGCAGCACCTCAAAAGCATGATTAAAGTAGTGATGAAGAATTGAGAACACACTCTTTTTAGATTCTTCATGCCCGTGCTTCAGGAGCAAGAGGGCCAGAGTGGGAACCAAAGTACGCGATAAAACATAAGAGGCCAACATCGCGAATACGACAGATTCAGCCAAAGGAATAAAGAGGTATTTTGCGACTCCTGTGAGTAAGAACATCGGGACAAAAACAATACAAATACACAGGGTCGAAACTAAGGCAGGTAAGGCAATTTCACCTGCGCCATCGCGAATGGCATCGAACATGGGCTTGCCCATATGTAAATGCCGCTCAATATTTTCGATGGTTACCGTTGCATCATCCACCAAAATTCCGACCGCAAGCGCCATCCCCCCTAAGGTCATGATGTTAATAGTTTGTCCAAAAGCGGCGAGGGCCATCAGTGAGCAAAAAATAGAAAGTGGAATGGAGATTGCGATAATGACGGTGCTGCGCCAGTTTCCAAGGAATAACAAAATCATGGCGGCGGTGAGTGCGGCTGCGATCACTGCCTCACGGGCTACCCCTTCTACTGCTGCGCGCACAAATATGGATTGATCAAATAGCGGTTTAACGATTAAACCCTTAGGTAGCGTTTCCATAATGGCCGGCAAACGATTGAATAATTCCGACACGATGGTTAAGGTCGAAGCGCCGCCACTTTTAATAAGAGAAATCAGGGTGCCCCGCTTTCCGTCTTGGCGAACCACGTTGACTTGAGGGGTGGAGCCATCGTGCACAAAAGCCACATCTTCTAAGCGAACCGTTGCGCCATTTTTGGTGCGAACGGGAATATCGTTGAGTGATTGAATGGCAGAGGTAGAGCCATCAATGGATACATTTCGCTCCAGGGGGCCGAACTTTGCGGTGCCTGAGGGCAGAATTAAGTTTTGTGTGCTGATCGCATTCACTACATCTGCGCCTGAAAGTCCGCGGGCGAGCAGGGCTTGGGAATCCAGGTCAACGGCTACAACACGGCTTCGGCCACCAAAGGGGTAGGGAACGGCCGCTCCGGGAATGGCGACGAGTTGTGTGCGAAGAAAATTGATTGTGGTGTCAAAAATTTCATTTTCAGACATGGATGGATGCGTGACACCCAGTTGAATCACAGGAACACTAGAGGCGGTGTATTGAATAACTAGGGGCGGGGTAATGCCGGGTGGAAGTTGCCTTAACTGCGTTTGGGCGATGGCAACCGTTTGCGAAATCGCCGTTGGCATACTCGCGTAGGGTTGCAGATAAATCTTTATGACGGCAACACCAGGCAGGGTTTGAGATTCAATATGATCGATATCACTAACGAGCGTTGTGAGCGATCGCTCGCTGACTGAGGTGATGCGACTGCCCATTTCTTGTGCAGACATCCCGTTGTAGTACCAGACCATGCTGATCACTGGAATATTGATTTCCGGAAGAATGTCGGTTGACATCCTCATCAGCGTGATGGGAGTACCTAAAAGAATGCAAAGCGCCATTACGATAAACGTGTAGGGCCTGCGTAAGGCGATATCTACAATCCACATGGCTGTTTGGTGTTCTGCTTTAGGTGGGGTTTATTTCTTTTTGGGTGTTTCAGTGCAGTCGTTGTGACATCCACAGCCTGTTTTTGGAAAACCCGGCCGCAGCCACTGGATCAATCTGGCTGGTGCATAGCCTTCTAAATTTCTGGCCAAAGCGCCACGTACTTTTCTTTGTCGTAAAGGAGCAAGACTTCCCAGGGTAGTCCATCCTGCCCAGCATACGATAAGAGCCACGATTATAGCTTGAACCATGGTTCAGCCGCTGACCCAAAGTGTAAGGTGATAGGTGAACCAACTGGCCAAATAAGCCAATCCGAAAAGATATACGGCCATAATAAGAGGATAGCGCCAGCTGTTGGTTTCGCGTTTGACTACGCCTAAAGTGGCAACACATTGTGGAGCAAAAACGTACCAAGCAAGAAGAGACAGCGCGGTTGCCAGACTCCAGGATTGGGCCAGCATTGGCGCGAGTGCAGTACCCGTGTCTGAGCTTGTGCTCGATAGTGCATAAACCGTACCGAGTGCACCTACGGCGACTTCGCGTGCTGCAAGTCCGGGAACAAGAGCAACACAAATTTGCCAGTTGAAACCAATTGGAGCAAATACAACTTCTAGCCATGACCCTATGATTCCAGCAAAGCTATATTGAATAGCCGGGCCCGTTGCTCCTGGAGGTGGGGCAGGGTAGCTGCTCAGAAACCAGAGTAAAACCATTAAGGCCAAAATAATGGTGCCTACCCGAGTAATAAAAATTTGAGTCCGTTCCCATAGGCCCAGTAATAAATTTCGCCATGCGGGTAAACGATACGTGGGCAATTCAAGCAGAAGCGGTTGATAGTTTCCTGCACTTGAGCCGAAGTACCTCAAGCACAGGGCAACGGATAAGCCCGCTGCAATCCCCGCCATATATAAGGCAAATAAGACTAGGCCTTGTAGTTGTATCCCCCATCCAATTTGCTTAGCCGGGATAAACGCGGCAATGAGTAAGGTGTAGACCGGAATTCTGGCAGAGCACGTCATCAAGGGCGCGATCATGATCGTGATCAAGCGGTCTCGTGGGTTGGGAATGGTGCGCGTGGCCATGATTCCTGGGATTGCGCATGCAAAGCTGGAAAGCAGTGGAATGAAAGCGCGCCCTGAGAGCCCTGCAACTCCCATCAATCTATCCAGAAGAAAAGCGGCCCTGGGCAAGTAACCCGAGTCTTCTAAAGCCAAAATAAACAAAAACAAAATTAAGATTTGCGGCAAAAACACCAACACGTTCCCCGCACCCGAAATCACCCCATCGGCAATCAAGCTGCGTAGAGGGCCCTCAGGCATCGAAGAGCGTGTGAGCTCAGCCAATAAACCCATCGTGTTTTTAATGAAGTCCATGGGAACTTGGGCCCATGTAAACACCGCTTGAAACATGAAAAATAAAATGGTCCCGAGTAGGACCAGTCCAACTACAGGATGCATGACTACACTATCAATGCGATCTCCCCAGCCTTCTAATACGCTACTTTCATCGCAGCTTAAGGCAATCAAACTCCGGACTTCTGCCATACGCTGACGCGTTTTCTCTCCATCAGATGCGTGCCATTGAAGGGGGGGGGTAGCGGCATCACGTTGATCGTTTGGATCTGTTTTTTCAGATAGTTCGTCCAGCTCCATCAGGAGGGAGTCTGCGCCTCCACGTTGGATGGCGATACATTCCAGGACCGGGATCCCCAGCATCTCCTCAAGTTTTTTGGAATCAATACGGAGTCCCTTGGCCCGTGCCGCATCCATCATGTTCAAAACCAAAATCATGGGAACGTGAAGTTCTTTTATTTCAAGTACCATGCGCAAATGCAGGCGCAAATTAGTGGCGTCGACAACACAGATGAATAAATCAGGGCGTGTTTCGTCATTGCGTTGACCTAAAATAACACTCCGGGTCACTTCCTCATCTGGCGATGTAGCATTGAGACTATATGCACCGGGAAGGTCTAAAAGACTGACCTCACCCCCACTGCCGAGGCTAAAACGCCCTTCTTTGCGTTCAACCGTTACACCTGCATAGTTGGCAACTTTCTGGCGACTACCGGTCAATAGATTAAATAGTGCAGTTTTACCGCAATTAGGCGCGCCAACCAAAGCAAGTTTGAGTGAGGGTTGAACGGACATGATTTAGTCGCGTTGAACTCTTATGGCAGAAGCTTCTGCTTTTCTGAGCGCAAAAAGAGAAGTACCAATCCGGATTGCCAAAGGATCGCCCCCTAAACCTCTGCGCATGAGTGTCAGCCGTTCACCTGGCACAAACCCCAGTTCTTCTAGACGATGTATTCCCGCAGCCAATAAGCGTGGATCCGTCTCAGGCCCTAAACCCACGGTTTGAATCACTGCTGATTCGCCGGGATTGAGCTGATGAATACTGATGATCGATGCAGAGGTTTGGTTCATTTCGATTATTATAAATAAGAATCGTTCGCATTACTACGATCTGTATAGGGAGCGGCATGCTAAAATTTCAACCATGAAAAACAATAGTATTCTTACCATTAGGCGTCCTGATGACTGGCATTTGCATCTCCGCGACGGAGCGTTGATGGCAGGGGTATTGGCAGACACGGCTAAACAGTTTGCGCGGGCCATCATCATGCCCAATCTTAAGCCCCCCATTACCTTGGTTTCACAGGCCGAAGCTTACCGCGAACGTATTTTAAAAGCCTTGCCAGAGGGGCTTGATTTTCAGCCTCTGATGACTTTGTATCTGACCGAGGCTACGGCCCCTGATGAAATTCTGCGAGCCAAATATTCTGGCTTCATTCACGGAGTCAAGCTCTATCCTGCTGGTGCTACAACGCATTCTGACGCGGGCGTGCGTCATCTCTCTCATTGTACAGGCGCGCTCAAGGCCCTTGAAGAAACAGGGTTACCGCTTTTGGTGCATGCTGAGGTGACGAACCCCGAAGTCGATATTTTTGATCGCGAAGCAGTTTTTTTAGAAGAAATATTGCGGCCTACCTTGGATCGGCATCCAAGATTGAAAGTCGTGGTGGAGCACATCACCACTAAACAGGCGGCAGACTTTGTTTCAAATGGGGAGGATAGAGTAGCTGCAACGTTAACGGCCCATCACCTTTTATATAACCGTAATGCTATTTTTCAGGGTGGGATTCGCCCGCATCTGTATTGCTTACCTGTTCTGAAACGCGAAGCGCATCGTCAAGCACTATTACAAGCGGCAACTTCTGGAAGTATGCGTTACTTTTTGGGAACGGATAGCGCACCACATGCCCGTCACACAAAAGAAAATGCCTGTGGGTGCGCCGGCTGTTATACCGCCTACTCAGCGCTTGAACTGTATGCGGAAGCCTTTGATTCAGTCAATGCTCTAGCGCATTTTGAGGGCTTTTCCAGTCTGCATGGCCCCGCTTTCTATGGCTTGCCTGTTAATGAAGGGCATGTGCGTCTTCAGCGAACCCCCACAGATGTTCCCGCCCATCTTGTCCGAGGAGATATGGAGTTAATTCCTTTGCGGGCAGGGGAGGCTGTGGCTTGGTCTCTGTTAGACTGAGTATGGTGAAGTCGGCTGGACAGTCGCCGCGATGCTTGTCATCGGGGAGGAAAGTCCGGGCTCCATAGAGCGGGATGCCGGCTAACGGCCGGAGGTCGTGAGGCCATGGAAAGTGATACAGAGATTTAAACCGCCCAAGCGAATCTTAGGATTCGACGGCAAGGGTGAAAAGGTGCGGTAAGAGCGCACCGCGCAACCGGCAACGGAAGCGGCAAGTTAAACCCCATCCGGAGCAAGACCAAATAGGGGAACGATGGCGTGGCTCGCGCTGTTCCCGGGTAGGTTGCTTGAGTGACCAGGTAACTGGTCGCCTAGAGGAATGACTGTCCTCGACAGAACCCGGCTTACAGGCTGGCTTCACCACCCCTCTCTTCTTATCGTTTCAGGCAGTATTCTGCCCTCAATAAAGGTGTTTCACCCGCCAGTAATGCGGTTGACACCCTCTTCGTGATTTTCTGATGGGTTTCATTTTCGGCGCCGGCCTTGGTGTCTTGGTTTTTGCCCTCAAAAATAATCCAAATAACTTTATGTATTTCGCTTAATAAGCTGATTTAAAGCCTTTATTACGCACTATTTACTGGCCTTGATAGCGAGATGTAAACATCACGCAAGCATTTGTTGGATAAGGAAAAGTACCCAAATTTCACTTGACCAAGAGGGGTTGGTGTCGTAAAGTGGTAAAGAGTGGTAATTAATGGGAATTATAGATCGCAAAGTCGCGGGACTTGAGGTCTTGAGGTGATGAATGTGACGCAACGTTTTCAGGGTGCTTCGGCTATCAGTTTGGACGCTAAAGGGCGTCTGGCTGTACCTACGCGTTATCGGGACAAGTTCCTGGCGCAGGGAGACGGCCGGGTTGTCGTCACTGCGCACCCGCACCGTTGCTTGTTGTTGTATCCGCAGCCCGCATGGGAACCCATTGCTGAGGCAGTAATGGCTGTACCTGGTTTCGATCCAAAGGTGACTGCCATGCAAATGTTGTTGGTTGGTCATGCCGATGAGGTGGAGATGGATTCGGCTGGCCGCATCCTTATTTCGCCTGAACTCCGCAGCTTGTCCGGCATTGATCGAGATTTGATGATGTTTGGACAAGGGAGTCATTTCAAGCTGTGGAACCGACAAGCTTGGGATAAACAGTTTGAGCAATTTGTAGAGACCAGCGCCCATTCCATGCCAGTTGGTATGGAATCGTTGACGCTGTAGCGGATGACGGGAGAGCGAATAGGTGTGGAACATCAACCAGTCCTCCTTAATGAAGCGCTTGATGCGCTTCAGGTCAAGCCAAACGGAATCTATGTTGACGGGACTTTTGGGCGCGGTGGACATAGTCGCGCCATTCTTGAAAGGCTTGGCCCGCAAGGGCGATTGCTTGCCTTTGATCGCGATCCGGAGGCGGTAATGGCTGCCCAAGCATTCATGCTGGATTCCCGTTTTTCTATTACCCATGCGCCTTTTTCTTGTATGTCTGCAGTCCTCTCTGTGCGCGAGAAAAGCGGGGTAGATGGTGTGCTTTTGGATTTAGGGGTGTCCTCGCCACAGATTGATCAGGCCGAAAGGGGTTTTAGTTTTCGTCATGATGGTCCGCTTGATATGCGAATGGATTCCTCAAGTGGGGTCAGTGCGGCTGATTTTGTTGCTCGCGCTGATGAGGCTGAGATTGCTAAGGTACTAAAAGAGTTTGGTGAGGAGCGATTTGCTAAGCGGATTGCGAGAGCCATTGTAATCGCAAGGGCACACACCCCTTTGGTGACTACCCGCCAGCTTGCTGTGCTGGTGGCAGATGCAGTTCCAAAGCGTGAACCCGGAACTGACCCTGCTACCCGAACTTTTCAAGCACTCAGGATTTATGTGAATGGTGAGCTTGATGAAGTCAGTGCGGTGCTTCCTCAGGCTATGGCAGCCCT
>Ga0114963_10000396_pt1 | contig 29245 bp, 43 predicted proteins | sample C_131016_EF_Meta_FD_87019 | JGI IMG/M metagenome (GOLD analysis project Ga0114963, IMG submission 87019) | Freshwater microbial communities from Lake Croche, Canada to study carbon cycling - C_131016_EF_MetaG | ecosystem: Environmental > Aquatic > Freshwater > Lake | place: Lake Croche, Canada... | reverse complement strand
TACGACCACTGCTGAGAGATTTTGTTATACAAAAAAGATTCCTTACGGGGGTATGGGACGGTCGCTTGCATTTTCCCTTAGTTTCTACTCAGCACCCGAACCAAAAAAATTTCATAGATATACCCTTTTACCATCACTACCTCCTTTAAGAATATGTAAAGAGTTATGGTTTATAGGATTGAACCAAAGGAGGTGAAAAGGAGACACCATCCCATTAAGGACGGTCACCGTCCTAAACCCAAAGAATCAAAACCCCCCATTCCCTTTTTAATCACAACTATTGGCTTTTCGGGACGGTGACCGTCCTAAAAAATCCGATCAACCAAGGGTGTGGGACGATTGGTTAAACGAAAAAACCCCGACCAAGCAAACGCCAGATCGGGGTTGAAAATAAGTTATTGGGTTCTAACTAACGCGCCACTTCCGCTCATTTTTCCCACCGACTCGTTCTAACTTAATCGTTCCAAGATCCTCTCCCAAACGGAAAACTCGGCCATTGTAACGAGCGAACAGCTTGGACATCTTCCCTCTGCTCGATTGGTAGATCTCAAACTCCTTTGTCTCCCGATCTACCTTCCCCTTGATGAGCTCATCGAAAAGGCCACGCTGTCGGCAGATCCAGATCACATCATCGAAGCTAATCCCCTCTCGGCAGCGGAACTCCAGACCGTCTTGAAAGACCCCCTCGGCGAGCGCCTTCACCAGATCACGCATATCGCCGGCATCCGGATCTCCGAAGTCCTCACTGTCAGGTTTTAGCAACGGATCACCGAACCCAGAGAACTCAACGATCCCAGCAATCACCCGAGCCCAATCATCGAAGCCCGCCAGCCTGGACGAACACGGAGGACGACCTCCCTTATCCCAAGCCACAATCAGAGACCAAAGAGCCGAGAGAATTTGGAAGCGAATCTCTGGACGCGCCAGGTATTCAGCGCCCATCGGCCTCTCGATCTTACGGGCCTGAGGATCCGCCTCCTTCTGAAAGAGATCAACAAAGATAGACCGGCGAGCGATATCGCTTGATACCTCGGCCTGATTCGACGTCATCATCACCATCGTCTGCTTGGCCACCTCATACTTTGCGGACGAGCCCAGCCGACGCACCGAGACCACGGAGGAGGTCGCAAACTGCTCCAGGTAAGCGGAGTCTACCTTGTCCTTGATATTATCAAAGATAATCGAGTCACTCCCTGCCAGCACCTCAGAAGCCAGCACCTTTTCCAGCTCCTCCTTATCCTCTGGGAAGGACCTCATCGAGGCAAACCCCCTCACTGGGATCTCGACCACCATCGCAAGAAGCGATTTCCCGGCAGCGGGTCCATTCGCATTCCAGATCACCATCGGGACTTGAGCTTGTTCAGGCAAGAGCGACACGGCAAACCGTGTCATCATTGCCGCAATCTGGCATGAGAGCGATCTCCCCCCATCATCGGCAAAAGGAAACTCGTGAAGGAGATCTGCAAGGTAATCAACCGCCACCTCTTTGGGCATGAAATCGTAAGTCATTTGATTTCAGCTTTGAGTGCCTCTTTAGCGAGTAACTCGCACGCTTCTCTACCTCTGTTGTAAGTTCCGTCTGGTCGCTCTGGGCAAGCAATCAGTTGAAGCGCCTCACGGAGCCTTGCGACCTCGTTGCGTGTATGCCTTAGCCAATCATCAGAAATCTTCAACTCTTCCGATAAAGCCGCTTCAGATAGCAAAAATTCGTTATTTTCTTTGCGGAGCTTTGCGACCTCGTTGGTTTTTTCAGCGAGTTCCCTTTGCAACTTGTCAGCGTGTTCCCAAATCGTCCCTGCGGGATCTTGCCCTTCGGCATGACGCTCGAAATAGATCCTATGAGTTCTTCTTCCATCATCCCCCAACGCAGCTCGAATGTCCTTAATTTCTTTCTCTGCCTTGTTTCGCTCGTCTGCAATTCTGCGAACATCCGAGTTTGCCGCCTTTAATAAATCAACTTCCTCACGGAGCCTTGCGGCCTCAGTCTGTAACTCCGCAACTCGACGATATTTTTCAGCAAGCTCTGGTTGATCGTGCGCCCCAAGATAACAACGAGGGCAGGGGCAGAGAACCATCGTGTTTTTTGGTGTCATGGTTTTAGTGGTCATTTGATTTCATCTGCAATCTCTACTGCTCGGTTCAACTGCTCAAAAAGCCTTGCGACCTCGTTTTTCAACTCCTCGCTAAAGCACATTTCGGGAGTGGGTTCAGTTATCAAGGAATCCTTGATAACTGGTTCCTGTGGCGAAGAGGCGAGTGCTTCATTATCAAGCAACTCACAAGCTTTCCGTTCGCGGTTGTAGGTTCCATCCCACCCGAGATCATGCCCCAAGATAAAACAGATCAGTTTTTTCATGCGGCCTCCTTGCCTGCATGTTTAAGAACCTCAGCACGCAAGATTCGGTTTTCTACATCCATCCAAGCGATATTTCTTATTAGCTTGGAATTTTCAGCTCTGATTTCCATCAAATCTCGGATGTAGGCATCGAGGAAGCACGGGCCCCATGCCCAACGCCAATATCGGACGCAAAAGCTCCACCATGCCCGAATGATGAGGTGCAGGCCAATCGGGGCCATGACCACCTCGCGGGTGGTGTGGTCAAAATAACAATGCCCATGCCACCATTTTGGGCGGATGCAGTCGCGGACGCGGGTTATGATTTTCATGCGGACTCCTTCACGAGGATCTTGGTATCCGGGTCATATCCCGAAGTCTGAAGGGTCAGCTCCCCATTCTTAAAGATCGGCAGCGGCACCCGTGAGATCCTCCGCAGCGGCCTCTGGAGCTCGAGGAACTGATGCGACGTCAGGACGGCCTCTGCCTGCATCTTGTTCATCGAGTCCGGCTCCCCCACATAAGTGGACGAGCTGTTTCCTTTCTCATCAGTGTGAGCTCGTTTCACGACCTTGATCGTCCTCAGATTCTTTTCGGCATAAGTTCGGAAGCAGGCCGGGGTGAGGGGAGTCATCCTATCGGTGCGAGGCTCCAGGACAACCGGCAGGCCATCTTGAAGGAAGACCCCGTTCTGGCTCATCACCTGACCCACCTCCCTGGCAAATTCACTCAGGATCCGCCCCACCCGGGGCAGCTCGATCTGGGGAAGGAAAATTTCCTCCTCTTCAGGATTTGGGGCAATCTTATCAGTCATAGCGTGTGAGTTCTTAGAGTCAGTCAAATCTTGAAAAAATAGTGATTTCTCCGACCACTACCGGTGGGAGAGATCCCGGATCACCTGTGCATCCTGTCGTAGTTCCTCGACCATCGCGGGGAATTTGGGGTTCATTGCGATGTAAAACTGGAGCCTCTCGGCAGCCGCCTCCATCAAGGAGACATCCTCCGACACGATCGCCCCTTTTGCCGCATCCACGGCCTCCCGGAGCACATCCCGCAAAGGAGCCCGATCGAGGATCCGTTCCCCGAAAGGAGTCGGATTCACATAGATCAGCTTTTGGAGCGCAGACTTCTCAGGCCGCCACTGCTGGGGCAGCCGGGTCAGACGGACGGCAGTCAGCGCCTTCGGATCAGCCCCCATCCGTGCCAGATGCGGCTTTTGAGACCGAGCCCAGGCATCCCACTCAATCTTCGAGGAGGGACCCGAGAGCGAAGCCATTGGCCCTCCAGATCCCGGCACACGCACCAGAGCATGAACGGAGCGACCGCCCGAAGAGTAGATTGCGGCGATCGGCAAGGGAGACTTGGCCAAAGCCCCCAGCCAAATGCGCGGATCAGCCTCATCGGATTCCAAGAGAGCAAACTTCCATTTTGTCACCGACTCCTCCGAGCGACGCGACATCTTGCCCGTGCGAGGATTCGGATATTCCTTCCCATCGACCGGATTGGAGAGATACCACATCCCACGGTTGCCGTTTGACGGGATTGGCTCATCAGGCCAGAGAGCCTGCCCCTGAGAGCGATCATCCGAGAAAATCAACACCTTCTCCCCCGCATAGAGCAGGTGAAGTAAATCTGCCGAACTTAACAGGGAGGGATCCGCATAGGAACGATTGGCGAACCAATCCAGACGGGGCCGGAAATCTCCCGCCATCAAGGCAAGAGCATCCGGATCGAAAGTCACCTTCTCCTGAGGAGGATGTGCTTGATACTGAAAAGGATAATTTTCAGGACGTTTGGAGTCCCCGATCAGATAGCCACTCCCTCGAGGAGAGCCCGAGTTGGCCGCCGACCGGAGCTTATAGGAGAGATCGCGAGGCGACCAAGGAGGAGCACACCTGGCATTGTATTCCTGCATCAGGGACATCGCATCCGACTCCCCCAGGGCAAATCCATGCACCAGCGCCACGGCCACGGCGAAGGTCGCATCATGGCCACCGGATCCAGCCACCGCGGCATCCATCCGGGCAACATATCGGGACGCCCGTTCTTGGATCGAAAGCTTCATTTGGATTTCTCTCCGATCCCCTTGATCGAGCCGAAAGAAAAGCGGAAGACCTGAATCATCTTCCGTTTTGCAAAGAAGCGATCACACGCCTCATTCACATCTCGGAATGTCAGACCATCATTGGGGATCGCCACGCCTGCCTCGTCGCCAGCAGGCCGGAGCGACGTGATTTGCCCATTCATCTTGGGATCCGGATTCATTTAGTGACGGGTGGAATTCTTGGCTTTTCTTCCAATGACCCCAACCACGACGGGATCTTTCGAGGGGGCGAATTTATCGAGCTCGATCTGGAGATGCCGAATAGCCTTCCCCAGATCGGCGACAGCGTCATGACTTGAGAACGAAGACTTATCGATCACATGCTGGGAAGCCGCCCGGATGCGCTTGATTTCCTCCACCAAAGCCTCCACCGACTTCTTCAGCGCAGCCGACTTGTCGGACAGTTCCATGACCAGAGCGTCCATTAGGAAACCTCCTTCCATTCGCCACACCATTCATCCTCATTAACGGAAGGCCACAAAACTAAAGTTTTTAGGATTTCTTTATCTTCTGGAGAATAAAGAAGAGGACTTGGAGCATTCCTATGACATTCTCCCCAACTCCCAGCAGAATCATAAAAATAACGGCAACTCTTACAAACAGGGAACTTTTCCAAAGATTTTTCAGATTCTTCTTTTGCGCTGAAATCTAAAGAAAGCGTCTTTTTATCCTTGAGAATGTTTTTCTCCCGACGCTGGGATTCATAATCTTTGTTTTCCATATTACTTGTTTTCTTCCAGCCAAAGGAGCTTATCGTAAGCCTCCGCAATCGGACGGAGCAGCTCTGCCGCCATTTTGCGTTGATCCCGACTCCAGTCGGGGATCTGGGGAGCCATCTTCCGGTGCCAGAGATCAAAGGATTGCCGGATGCCTTGGATCGTCACGATGGCAGTGGACTTATCCTTCGGGTTGAGAGTCGGCTTTTCGGTCACCTCGAGGGCCGCCAGCCCCAGATCCAGTTCGATCTGGGCCTCCGTATCCTGGACAAACTCCTCCCCAAACTGGTTCTCACCATAGTTGCGCCACTGCTTCAGCCACTGGACCGAAAGCTTCTTGGCCATCTTGATATGGCGCCCGAGTTCAAAGAACTCCTGCCCACTCAACACCTCCGGAAGAGCCAACCCCTCCGGAGTAAAATAATTTTTTACGGTTAATGCATCATTCATAATTTTTTTTGTTAGTTATTTCTTTTCAACTGGACCGCCGAATAAGTCGGACGGCTCGATTCCGTCTTCCGGAACTTTGTGATGTGGAGCTGGAGCAGATCGCTGAAGCCCACGACATAGTGAGAGATCAGCGCACGGGTGCATCCCAACTCCCGGGCCACCTCCGCCTGACTTTTAAGCCCATTGAGCTGATCGAGCCCCGCGGCAAAGGCGAGGGCATGCACCTGCACGGCCAGATTTTTCGCCCCCAGTAGAAGCCCGATCACCCGACCCAGCATCTCCCAAGCCAGCCCCGCCATATTCTTTCGCTCCCGCTCCTGGACGGTGATCCCCCAGCGCCCGGCGCAGGAGATCACCTCCTTCATCACCAACCAATCCACCTGCATCTTCGAGGCCGGGATATTGTTTTTGATAAACCAGAAGAACTCCTCCGCCAGCTCATCAGCCTCAGAGTCACACTCCGCAGCCATGTCGGGAGTGTAAGAGGCCTCCGAGGCCTCACGACCAAAGGCCGACTCCGTATTCCTAAGGAACTGAGCCTGACCGGCCTGAGGGGAACCGGAGATCATGATTGCACCTCCTCGGAGTTTTTGGACTGCTTGGCCGACCACAGAATCTTCCAGAGCTCCACCCGAGAACGATCCAGATCCCGGAGCACCTCATCCATCATTCCCAAGTGGAGAGAACAAAGCTGCTCGGCAGCCGTCATCTCACGGTAACACGAGAGACAGACTGGCATGTAACCATCCACCGGCTCGGATAACGCCGGAGAATGGAGAGAATAATACTGATCGCAGGGATAGCACGGGAAGCTGTCCATGACAGGGGAGGGGATCGTCATCAGCGTGGACGGCAGGCTATAATCGCCAGCAAAAGAACTACTGATCCCAGAAGGAAAAAAGTCTGGTCCACATTCATTTCCTTGCCCTCCTCAGACGTAAGGATCCTAGATCGAGGCGAGGCAGAAGAAGATGCCAAGGCTGTAAAGCCACCGGCTCGACCACCTGAGACGCCATCCAAGGCCGGACACCGACCGACCGGAGCGCAGCTTTAAGGGTCTCGTCCTTCATTTGAAAAGACGTTGAAGAACCTTTGCAATGATCTCGGAAAATTCGTTCCGCCCGATCAAGAGCGTGATTGAGAGCAAAAATAAAAAGAGTGCAATCATAGGACGTTTGTCTATTTTTTTACGTCACTCGTTTCCGGACTCAATTTCCTCGGGATGCATCATCTTGAGGATGGTACGGACATAATTAGGGATGGACCTCTCTGTCTCATCCGCCCGCTCTTTAATCATCAAATACAGATCCTCAGGCACAGGGACCTGAATCATCACTTTTTTTGGGTTTTGCATGTAATTGTGGGTTCGTTATTTACGATCCACTATTCATGACATATAGCGTACGGTGCTTATGCGTCTGAAATAGTGAACTTCCACAGACCCTATTGGGAACATTGAAACCCGTCAATGTTTTTTATTATTCTTTTTTAAGATTTTTTATTCCCTGTCGGCAAGGAATTTAGAAAGAAACTCCCCTCGGGACATGTCCTCTTGTAGGCGGTCGAATCGCTCCCAATCGTCCGGTTGCATCGAGATGGAACGAGTAATGGCCGTGCGGCCTTTGCCGCCGCCAAGTTTGCGACCAGATCCTGTTCTTTTCCCTCCTCGGGGCTTGCGATAAATCCTTAAAGGAGCTGCAAATCCATCAATCACAATGCCGTGAATCGACTCGCTTCCGGCAGGCCCAATAATCAAACGACGGATAGTTTTTTTCTTTGGGTCTGGAATGCCTGGAACCCAGATTCCTCCGGCTTCCACGGAAGTCATCGGCTTGAGAAGAATCCATCCATCTTGCCGGTTGGTGATACGAAAAAACTGCCAGTCTTTGGTGGCCGTTCCAACTTTGGAAACCACTGTCTGACCTCGGATAAAGTCCAGTGTGTTCATGGGTCAACGTCCGCTTGAACTTGGTTTCGGTCAACGGATTTTTCTTAAACGCTTAACACCTGAAAAGATCGGACATCTTTAATCGTTGTTAAGAACATAAAAGACCCTGTCTTTTAATCGATTGTTATGTTTTGTGAAGTTTTTAATTGTCATAAGTTGTTGGACGAATCGTTCGGTGGCATTAGTTTGAACGCATGACTTTTATTTTACTATCGGCGGTAACGACTCAAGAGGCACTTGCAAGCGCGGCTTCTTTTGCCGGATTGATTTGGGTTTTGGGAATCTTCATAGCCATTCTCTATGCTTTGTTCCCTTTGATCGTCATGCTGCAACTTGGAGAGCTTTTGATTCGGACTAAAAAACTTCACCAACGCCTCGACGCGACGGACAAGACCGGCACTTTGTTTTCGGTGGATCTCCACAAGGAGATTGGAAACTCTCGGAACATTCAGGAGTTCCTACTTGCGGAAACCAAGACTCAGAACCAACTCACCCGCCAGCTCCTCAGAGCCTACGGCCATGAACCCGAAGTCTAAGCCCGAAGTATAAGCCCGAAGTGTAGATTTAATTCTCGATCCGCCTCCAACGATCCCGCCAGAGGGCGTCGCTCAGGACATTGGCGTGACTGATGACGGTTTCCTCCGATAAATGGGGGCCAAGAAGGTGGATCACCTCATGGCAGAGCGTGTCGAGCCGTTCGCGGCTACGCTGGCGGGGGTCCAGTTCAATGAGATTCTCCCCGTGGTGGGCCTGACCGACGGCCCGTTCCTTTCCGAGCTTGCGATCGATGATCCGGATCCTGCGGATGGGTTTCATTCTTTGATCGGTTGCTTCAATAACGATTTAACTAGCTTGCGAAGCTTGATGTTCTCCCTTTCCAGGCATCGGGCATGCTCGAGCAGATGGCCGCTGTAGCATCCATTTGGGAATACCAGCGCATCGGTGCGCGGGGTCGGCTCCGGATGCTCCTCCATATCCTCTATTTCCTAGAGCAATTTGCCAGCGTGGATCCTGCGATTCTCAACTTCGAAGTCCTCGCCATTCAGATTCACGACTGCAAAGCCATGATTCCAACGGTTCAGTGGCATATAGGCCGGATGGAGATCGCAGAGGGCTCCCGCTGAAAAGCAAGTGATCATCTTGCCGCGCACCGTGGGCTCGGTGTGTTCGCTCGACTGGTGGAGATGTCCTGTCAGGGTGGAGGCCTTGGCCTTCAGGAAGAATCCCCTTGCCGCGTTTACCGGTGCCAAAATGGCTTGGCGATACTCGTGGCCGTGCAAGATCGTGAGTCCACCGGCTAGGATCAGACGCTTGTCGGTGACGTATTCCATGCCGCGTTCTGCAAATCGCATGATGGCCGAGAATTGAAACTGGGGAATGTCAAGCAGCTCCGGAGCCTTAACCCTCATGTAGCTCATCCACCGTTCGTCGTGGTTGCCGTCTTTCCAGATCAGGCGGACTTTCGGAAATTTCTCTCGGATATAATCAAGCAACTGTCCGACCATCTTGAGTTCGTAAGCAGTATCCCGTTCGCGTGGGTCTTTCTCGAATCGTGAGAGGGCGTAGAAGTCGATCGTGTCCCCATTGAGCAGGATGCAATCGATCCGGCGTTTTTTGAAGTGATCCAGGGCGCACGTGAGCGCGGGATTATTATGGAATGGGACATGGATGTCGGAAAGCACGCCGATCCGCTCGGATCCCTCGATAATAAAAGGAATAAACTTTTTTTCATCCGAGGGGGGCAACGCCATCGGGTTGTGAGGTATCCCCTTTGCCCGAAGAAATTCTTTTGTGGCTAATGTTTTTTTGTTCTGGATCCCATTGGCTCCGCGAAAGTATTTGATGGATGAACGGAGCGTATCAATCGACGGCCAAACTTGCGGATGTTTTTTGTAGAGCGCTTTGGCGATCGTCAGGCTGGCGTGGTCCGGAAATCGTGAGAGGGCTTCCTTTACCAACTTGGTTCCAATTTCGTTTGCAGGCATAAATTTAGACGCAGAAGGTGTCGGTTAGGGATTTGTTCCGGTTGATCCATCCGCGGAGCCATTGCCTCCGGCCATCCTGGGCAATGGAGTTGTAATAGACGCCCGACTTGGCGATCACCCCTTGAGCCAGATCTTTGGGCACCGGGACGCTCCATGCCGCTTTGACGGTGGCCATGCCGATCTGACCGTCGATCTCAAGATGCACCCCATAGTCGGCCAACGCAGCTTGCAAGAATCGTCCGGCACGACCGAGGCCGCAGTTCACCGCATAGTTGGCGACCACTTCACCCACCGGTGGCGGGAGGTTCTCAGCACGGGATGGCTCCCAGTATTTGGTTAAGTAAGTCTGGGCAATCCACAATGGAGTTGGTAATGAAGTCAGGCCGTCATCCCTCGAGGTAAGGCCTGCAAACGTAATCCCTGCCCCGTCTCCAAGGGTCTCGACTTGGATATTGCCATGGGTATCAAGATCAATCTCCCAGCACAGGATGAAACTAAGCCACCTCCGGAATCGGGGTGAAAAGCCCTCGGCATTGGCTGCGCTCAGGATGTCGTGGGCGGTCATGGGGTCTTGGTCTCAAAGGGTTTGGACCCCACCTTGGATCCAAAAGCGATACCACCCAGCCAGATCAGGATGTCCCGTAGATTGGCACTGAGATCCTGATGGGTCGCCTCGGCATGGATCACGACCCCACAGATGGTCAGGATGATGACCAGCATGGTCCACCGGAGAGAACTGGGCGTGCCGTTGGCCTCCGACATCACCGCTTTAATGTAGGACAGAACGGAAGTCATGGAATGAAACGGGCAAACGATGCCAGGACAATCCGTCCGCCGGTGTAGGCAAAAGCCCCCGTTACCAGATAAAGACCGGCACACGCCACAAATGACCAAGGTGCTGGGAAATTCCTCATGACTTCCCCTCCGAAAAGTGTGCCGACATAGAACCCCGCCAAGATTGCCCATGCAATCAGGATCACGTCACGCTGACGGGCATTGTCCGAGGCCTCACGATGATACCGCTCGGCAAGTTGAGTTTCCTTTTGAAGTTTGTCGGCTTGTTTCTGGAAATCGGCCTGCGCATGAAGCAAAGCTGTCTTTTGATCGGCAGCCAGAGATTGCATGTGCCGGACGGTGGCAAGGATGTCGGCCTTGGAGATCTCTTGTGAAAAGGAAACTTGCGATCCGATCAAAAAAACCAAGCTAATGAAAAGAAGAGTTTTCATTAATGCGATTTCAACCAGCGTTCCACCAGAACGGCCTTGTTATCGATCCGGTCGCTGGCCGTGATGGCCGCTGAAATCGAGGGATTGCTGGGGGTTGATGGAGTAACCCGTGTAGCGCAAGCCGTGAGGAATAAGAAAAGGCCCAGTAAAAGGAACCAAGGTTTCTTCATGCCTTGCTCCGGCTGTCAAAAGAGAACGGCTTTTTTGCAAGCCGATCTGGGCAATTTAATGTGCGATCGTGTCCACTTTGGCTTGAAGATTGGCCACGTCCCGGCTGAGTCCGTCCAACATCTGGGTTTTTTGACCGGCAAAAAAAACAGTGGCAAAGAGTTGGACAAGGATGGCTCCGATCCCAACCCGAAGGAGGGAGGCATGGGAGGAGGCCGACTTGGATCGCTCTTCGATGATGGCTCGCAGTTCGGCGATGTCCTCCCGGATGGAGCTGATCTCATCCTGGCTCATGGGAGTGCCGTGATGAACTCCCAAGTTGCAATCAATCCATCTCTTAATTCAGAAGGCAGTGATTCACTCGAGATTGAAATTGAACGTTGCCCGTCCCCGTCAGGAGCATTGATGGAGACCCCGGCATGGATGGATTGGCGGATCAACCCAGATTCCGTAGAATCAATTTCAATCATTCCACCATCTTCTAAAACGATTTGAGCGATTGATTCTCCTTCATTGATCTGGGTAGCCAGCCAGCTTAAAAGGCCCATCGGAACATCTTCAAAAGGGGTTGATGAAAGATCGACCAGTTCGTTTTTTGCGTATCCTCCCGCGTTGTAAAAGCGGGTCAAAGTAGGAGGGGTGAATATAAGCGTCATAATTTTAACCCAGTGACATGGTTTGCTGCGGGAGATAAAGAATGGAACCAGTAGATGAGGCCACCGAGCTCGACCCGACCAGAGCAATGTCGAAGTAGCTATTCGACGCACTAGAGTTTCCAGTTGGTCCGCCAGTTGCTGAAATTGCAACATTAGGAGTAGGAAAAAGAGTGCTGCGGTAAGATGGATTCCCAAAAGACAAGCTGATATTCCCTGATCCGTCTGAGCTCAGAATATAGGTATACATGTTATACGAACCCGCCGCAGAGACTGAAGTCCAGCTTCCTGCAACATAAGCAGAATTGTAATAAATTATCCGAGCATAAGTGACTCCACCAGTTTTATAGAGTTCAAACCCTTGCCCAAGGGCAGAAAAAGCATTGGCGTCACTGGTTGCTGGAGTTCCTCCATTTCCTCCAAGCAAAAATCTAGCGTAAGATGTCGCCTCCGGCGCATCAAACATAAAAGTTCCAGAAATTGAAAGAGGCAAATTAAAAACAATCCCCACTCCGCTTGTGTTTGGTGGAGTTACACTACCGCGTCGAAAAGTTGATCTGGCATAGGAGCTTGTCGCGGCTCCAAGAACCATATTTTGAGATCCCAGACCATAATACCCCGCAGAATTTGTTGCCGATCCTCCCGATCCCGTGGTTTGAGCACCGAGTTGAAAAATGTAAGGGGAAATCAATATTGCCTCCTTGTCCACAAGCGTGCGAGTCATCAAACTGGACGCACTGGACGCCGTTTGATTTGGAGCGCTGTTGGCCGTTCCGTTCAAAGTCAGGTTGTCGGAATGGACTGACGGGGAGGTCGTCCATGCCGATCCGTTGTAGTAACGGACGATCTCGAGCCTTGAAGGGGCATAGGCCACTCCTCCAATAGTGCAAGTGCCTGCTCCTATAATAACCTGATAATTGTCTCCAGTGCTGCCCGAGGCGGGGTCGGAGACCGTAAGGGTTGCCGTGGTGACATAGCGCGTGCCGGTGGCTGCTGTGAAATTGGAGCTGGAGACAACTGCCGTCGCTCCAGTGCCGGGGGATCCCCTAGGGATCGTAAGAGCAAGCGATTGAGTGGGGGCTGTCCCAGTGATCGAGGCGGAGGCTGAAGTGCCTGCGGCTCCCGTGGAGACCGACCCGATGGAGAGCGTAGTGGCCGGAAGCCCAAGGTTGAGCGTCTGGGAAGGGGCCGTTCCCGTGATCGAAGCGGTGGCCGCGCTCCCGGCATTGGTCGAGACAGTGCCAATCGAGAGCGTGGTGGCCGGAAGCCCAAGGTTCAACGTCAAAAAAGGAGCTGTCCCAGTGATCGTAGCGGTGGCCGCGCTTCCCACATTGGTCGAGACGGTGCCAAGAGAAATAATGGATCCTTTCAAGTTTCCAAGCAAAGTCCAACTTGTTGATCCCTTTTGATAAAGGTTGTAAGCCACGGAATCATAGTAGAGATCGCCCGATAACCCAAGTGTCGAAACAGGAGCCGAAGTGCCGGTCAGGATCGTAGACTGAATCCGTGAATAAGAAAACCCTGTCCAGGTATAAAGGAAATTTGTGTCTTGCGCCTGATAGATCTTATTTACAACTCCGATTTCTGGAAAAGCTGATGCGCTTGCAAAAGCGCCGTAACTAAAGACAGAAGTCGCTGACGGATAGCTCGGATTTGCAAGGGCAATCACCGGTTCATCCCCTCGGATCACATCGTTTTGAACAAGGACCGGCAGGGTCTGGGAAGAGTAGACGGAATTATCGGAGTCCTTCACCCATTGAAATTCCAGCATGGCAGAAAGGGAACCAGCGTCAGAATTTGCCGTGAAAAGCGAATAAAGTTCAGAAGTGTTCAAGTTTAGATTGAACGTATAATAGGTGGTTCCAAATCCGTTGTCGTTGTAACTTGAATAGTTTGCTGCATAGGCCAAAAAAGCGGAGGAATAATCCCCGTCACTTTTCAAGGCGAGCGAAAAACTTGCCAGCCCACCGGAAATTTCACCGGCGTCGTAGCTTGCTCCATTTTTTACAAAATAGAGATTCAGGTTCACCGTGTCGCGGCGCTTAAAAGTCAGAAACTGAATCGGCTGTTGATTTGTGATCGACGTTTGAAAAACCCCCGAATCGACATTGCAGAATAGATCCATGTGAAAAAGCGGATGTCAAACAGGCTTAGACAGAAATAAAAGGCTGAGCACGCTGGCGCAGGTGGCCTTGGCATTCCCCGTCCGGCTCATGATATGCCCGGTAGTGGACAATCTCTGGGTCGGTGGCTGGGGCGTCTTTGGGTTTGCGCTTGATATGGTCGCAGGCGACATGGGGAACGATCGCCAGATTCATCCCGGCTGGGTGCCAGCGTTGCCAGCAAAGGAAGAGATCCTGAGTGCCACGACCATCATAGCCGGTAAAATCGGCATGGAGGAGGGCTTCCTTGGAAAGGAGCGTGCAGCCTAGCCCACACCACTCCGTGGGCACCACGGCTCCCTGACCGATGCCAGGATAAGCAAAGTCCATCCATCCGCGACGGCGGTATCCTTTGGCATTGAGTTCAAAGACATTCCCCTTTGGAGGTTTGTTTTTGATGCGTTCCCGAAGGCGGCCCATCCGTTTCATTTCTCGTTCTCCCGATTTCTGATCCGTGCACGATTTCAGGCGTTCCTCGCATTTCACCAAGCAAAGTTTCATTCGGTCAGGCAAAATCCGTTCTTCCGGCAGGAAATCTTCGGCAATCGGGTTCTGAATAGACCCAAATCCCCCAAGGAAAAGGCCGTTGGGATAAGTGGCGGCTGCCACTTGGTAGTAAGGGGATCCGTCCGCCTTGGGCATCTGGAGCGTCCACTCGAGGACTCGAAGGGCATGAGCCGGCAAGATCGTGTCACTCTCAACAACTAGGCATTGATCCGCACGGATCTTGCGGGCAAAGCTAAAACAAGCGCCTTGCAGGGCTGCAATCCTGAGCTGGGCAACTTCTTTGTAATCTTTTTCATCTTCTTTGATTGGCAGCCTGAGGACCGTGATTTTCCACCCGTCGGGCAGTTCGTTCTTGGCGCATTCTTCCGCCATTTTCCCCTCTTTAGACTCATCGGTTGCCAGAACAAAATGGGCTTCGGCATGGTGGCCGGCGGCGGCTGCGATGGCACGGATACATTGAGGCCAGGCATGGAGATAAGAACGCGTCGCCGCGACTGTGATGACAAGCATGATGGAGATCGTTGATATCCGTCACCTGTCAAAATTCAGGAAATATACGAAGGGATGATCACCGAATTGGAAACAATCACGGCTTGGGGCGTGGTGCCTTGATAGAATCCTCCATTGATCTGATCCACGGAAATCCCCCCAATGGTCTCAAAGGCGTTCTTAAAATAGTAGGAACTTGTGGGAGCCGAATTGATCTGAACCCCGGAATACAGCGACGAGGAGCTGAGATAATACGTTGATCGAATGATGCCCGGATTAAAAAATACCGAGTTGCTTAAAAGTTTGTTTTTTGTCGAAGCCGACGTGTAGATCGTGGCCATCGAAGTCATGCGAGAGATGGAAAAACTTCCCGTCGTGCTGGACGAAACGGTGACCGTAAAAGAATTTGTCGAGGAGATAGAAACAGAAGTTCGGGTCGATCTGATGGTTGCCACCACCGTATTGGCAGAGAATTGCGTGTAAACGGAATAAGTCGTGGTGGACGAGCTGAACGTGTAGAACCCCGTGGGGGAGGGGTAAGAAATCGGAACGATCCGGCTAAAAAGTTGATTCCCATTGTAGGAGCTGTCCAGCCGGGCATAACTCACGGTCGGGATGACCGAAGAGGGGAACCATGTTGGCAAGGCTGCGGAGAATGCAAAAGCCGGAGCACTGATGGATCCTGCCAACTCTGCCGGAAGAGCTCGGAATTCAAACACATTTTGCCCTACAAAAGAAGTTTGCTGCACAGTCGGATAAGGGGATCCCAAATAAGAAAACGAAACCGGATTGGTATTCTGGGGAATCAACACGCTTTGAGAAAGAGAGCAATTCTTAAACCCAATATTGACCCCAGAGTAAGGTTCAATCACCGAACGAGAAACCGTGACCAATGAGGGAATTTGAGAGATTGCAAGGCCGTTGGTCGAGAGAACCACTCCGGAAGCGGTGGTCCAGAACGTGTCAGCCACTCCCCGAGATACCGACCATCGATCGCCCCATGTTTGCGAATTCGATGTGTAGGTTAAATTTGAATATGTTGTAAACGCATAACCTTGTGTGACCGATTGCGTTGATGAATTGCTAAATTCATTGAAGTTTACCGGACCATTTGGAATCTTTGTGATTGTGATCGTGCTGGAATTGATGCTGGACGTCGGGAACCGAGATTCCAAAAACGTGGTGGCAGGGACCGTGATCGGGGGAGGGCCAACCCCAGCGGAATCCGTAAACCATGACCCGGTAGCCGTAAAAAAAGACCGATTGTCTGAAAGCGTCGTCCGGGTAAAAGATTGTCCCACATTTTCCAATTTGTCCAAACAAGGTGTGGTAGCCGTAATAAAGAATCCGGTTTGTCCCGGTGGGCATTCAATGATCGTATCCCAGATCATAAAATAGTAAGGAATGTTGCCATAACCCCCATTACTATAGGTCGTGTTATAGAGTGCCGTCCCCGTGGTGGAAAATGATTTTGAGCTATATTGAAGCGTTGTGGTTGATCGAATGCCTGTGAATTCACTAAACGAACTGCAAGTCACCCCGGTTAAACATGTCGTTCCCGATGTGGTGGTGCCGATAGACGTTGAAGACGTTGAGAGAACCGAGACCGTGGCCACCGAAGATACGGTTGCATAGGCATAAATGTTGGTGGTAACCGTTTTTGTCGAACCTGAAACCACATTGAATTGATAAGTCCACGCGGGGGGGGCACTGGAGCTGGCCAGCGGTGCGGTGGGATACTCATAAGTCACCCCTCCATCACTATCCATCACCGTCCCATAGGTGACCCCTCCTAGATTATACGCGTCTTGATAAAATTTGTGAGTATAGCTTAAAGACCCTAAAGCCATTCCGGAATTGGAAGAAGTGAACGTCCCGGCAACCGATGAGCTGCTGGTCGGGATTGCCGTGCGGAGCGTGGCCCATGACCAGACCGGCGAGGAGGTAAAAACGCTGAACGTGGAGTTCATGGTTGGACCCTTAAGTCACCACCCAGTTCCAATAACTCGTGTAAGGCAGCTCGAGCGCGGAGGGCGCGGTCTTGTCAGTTCTCAAAACTTCCTTGGAAGAAACCAAAACCGATCGTGAATAAAGATTGTAAAATGTCCCTGCAACCAAAACTCCCAATGGAAAAGAAAACGAGGAGGGGGCAGAAGACGCCGTTGAAGCCGGGGGGGCAGAAGGAGACGTTTGCAGGAAACTGAGCGTGCTGGACGTAATGGTTGAGCCGTCCGAGGACGAACACTCGGCCATCAAATAATAAGTCGGGCTCAGGTTGCACGCAAACGATGAAAACATGTTGGATGGCAACGCACCGGAAATTGCGCCTGGTTGAAATTTCACCGTGGCACCACCTCCGGTTCCCGTAGGGGTGATAAAGATATCCCAAGGGTTTATGGAGGCTGCGTTTGAACCCGCTTGGACGGGAGAAGGTTTTACCGAGACGCTTTGACCTCCCGATCCCGATGAAATCGTCACCCCTTTGCCCGGTTGCAACTGGCATTCCCTAAAGTTGGCATCAATCACTTGCGCCACCATTTCCCATGACTGCGGGGTCAACACGCCAGCCGAACTCATCCGGGGGATGCGTTTCATCAGGCGGAATAAATCAGGTTATTCCAACCCTTCTGACCACTGGCTCGGTATTCCTTGGAGATCCTCCACTTCCCATTGGAAAGGGCGGCGGCATTCATTCCGGTAAAAAGCCAATTCCCCCCCGAGGGGAGGGTGGGCGCATTGGTCAGTCCTGTGGCGATGTGCCCGATGTCGGCAATCGAGGGAAGCGAGGATTCATCATCCGTGATGGTCAAGGTTACCGATGGGTTCAAATAGGAATCCTGACCGGAGGCCACGAGCCCCGCGTATTTCTTGAGATTGACCGAAGAACTTGTGGCCGTGGATAAGGTCACCCATCCGCTGATTAAATTGCTAGGATCAGATTCCGCGAGCTTGATAGCTTGCAGATCCACCGAAGAAAGCTCCCACTTTCCTCCGGAACTGAAATAAGAATGGGTCACCAGCGGTTCCGTGCTTACCGAGGTATGCACTTCGTAGTTGTATGTCGAGGTCGTCGGAAGCAAAGGGAATCCGGAGGGATTTGTCGTTCGTTCGGTCTTCCAGGTCGTCGTGTAAACCCCGTCCGCATATCCGGTCGTAATTTCAAACGCCGCTGCATCGTCGGGAACCGGCTGCGAGTTGATGTCTTGGGCGACCGTGGTCGTGATGTAGGTGCCCAATCGGGCGTCAAAAGTGGTCGTGGTGGAAGTCGTGGTGGCCATGATCGTGAAGATTTATTGAGGGGTGGTTAGATTAAACGGCAAAGGCAAATTGGCCGGTTGGTAGGTTGTTGGCTGGCAACCGGTTGTTCCTTTGAACATCCAAGATTTTTTGCAGGATCGAATTGGATTTCCTTTGTTCGGTCACAATGGGGTTTTCTGCTCCAAGTTGGGCATTTCCACCGCCTCCGACACGGGCCAAGGAATCGGCAATCATGCCAAATCCTTTTCCTCCAAGTCCCAGATCTCCGGTGATAGGCGAGACGCCATTACGTTCGGATTCTGCATTGGCTTTGTCCCTGGCATTGCGATTGAAATCTTCCAGCATGCTGGATGGTGCGGAGAGTTTCTTGAACAGTTCGTCCATTTTGTCCCGGTGGCCACTGTTGGAGGAATAGGAGTCATCCAAGGCCTTTTTCATATCTCCCAGAAAATCAGGGCCGGTCTTGCCAGTTGGTGATCCCAAGGAATCCAACCCTTTTGAGAAAGGACTGCTCCGCAAAGGATCCGAGATCAATGAAACCAAAGCGGATCCCGTTTTGGCATGATCCATGGTCCATTTGATCCAAGCCGGAGGTTCCAATAACGCCTCTTTGATCGCACGTCCAAACACGATGGCAGAATCTTTGAGAAGGGCCGCAAACGGCATCATGAACGGCAAGATCACTCCCAAGAAGGTTTCCTTTAAGAGGGCTCCCAGAATTTGAATGCGGTTATTAAAATCGGTAAAGAATCCCGCAATGATATTGCCGATATTCTGACCCCATTTGGTAAAATCCACCCCTTCCAGACGCTTGAGCGCGGAATCAATGGATGGAAACAACTGTTGATCCAGTCCGACAAAGATTTCCTTTAATCGATCCCAAACATGTTCCAGATCGTCCCCAATCTTTTCAAAGAGGGCGGCATTTTCATTGATGACTTGCGCCGCATTGGAAAGTTTGCCCGAGTTCTTAAACTCCGGATCCGCAAAGAGTCGCAGATATTCTGTTCCTGACTTGCCAAAGAGTGCTCTGGCAGCACCGGCTCTCTGGGCTCGATTCTCGATGGAATCAATGGCCGATCCGATTTTTCGGAAGGCGTCATCAGGGTTGGCTTCCGCCAGTTGCTTGGGATCCAACCCCATGCGCTTCAAAAGCGCGGACTGACCCCCTCCATTGACCGAAGCCGCTAGCACAGCCTGCATCTTTCCAATGGCTCCCGGCAGCTTGTCGACCTCGAGGCCGACATCCTTGGCGGCCAGTCGAAGCATGTAGAAATTCCCAGCCGCGATCCCTGTCTGCTGGGCGGCTTGTTGCATCTGAGCGCCTAGCTCCAAGGCTCCTTTCATCCCTTCCATGATGGCGGCCACCGAACCCACCGCAGCGGCCACCGAGGCGATCGGTGCCAGGAGAGACCCAAACGACTCTTTGCCCATCTTGGTCGTGGCCTCCTGGACGCTGTTGGTTGCCCGTTTGAGGCTTTGCAAGAGCGGAGCGATGTCCATCCCGAACACCGCGAACAAGGATTCTTTCGATGAGGCCATAAGTCAGTGTCTGGATGTCAATTAGACGCCACGCACATTGAATCCCGGATATTTCTTGGCGATCTCGGAGACTTTTTGAAAGGCTCCCGATTTGAGATTGCGGTAGAAATACCCGGTGCGCCCATTGATCGCCTTAAGCAGGGCAACACGACCTCCCCCTTGGATGGCGGATCTGGTCAGATTCTCAATGGAAATCTGAACTTTGGATCCGGAGGTCATCTTTTGCTGATTGACCGGCGTGGCAAAGGCGCGGCCATTCACCGCAGCCTTCATCACATATCCGGGAGGCTGCTTGGGCAATTTGATCCCAAGATTGTTTGCCAGTTTGAACCATGATTGCTTGGCAACGCCGATTCGTTTGATGAGTTCTTTGATCCGTGCGTCCTTTGAATTCACAACATGCGTCCAAAAGTCGTCTTTATAGTGCCACTTCATGGGATAAAAAGTTCCCCCGTGATAGGTCTGACCTTTCCGGTTCCAAGTGCCCCCCTCATTTCGGATCCAGATATAATCCTGAGAGCTTTTCATGATGGATTCCTTGGTGGCTTTGGGAGTGTTAATAATGGTCTGGGACAAAACACTCCCCACTTCGGCCAAAACAATGTCCTCGAACTTGGCTCCCGTCAGCCGGGTCATCTCGTGGATGGCCCGGTTGAAATTGCTGGTGTCGATGGTCATGCCGTTCTTGCTCATTCTTCTTCAGGCGCGTTGTCAAGGAAGGCCATGAGCTCTTCAATCTGATGCTCTGCCGGGGCCGAGGGTGTGCAGGTCCAGATGTCATGCGATCTCAGGGCCGCATGGTAGTAGGAGTTTACCCGATAAACCGGAATGCCGGTCTCAAAGTCCATGATCTGCTGCTCTGTAAAGCCCCCCTCCTTGGCCAGCGTGAAGATCAGCGTGGCCAGCGAGGGAGGCTCTACAAGTTTGGGGGGGGTGTTTCCCCGTTGGAAGCCCCCGGCTTTTCCGTCACTTCGACCGTTGTCTCTTTCTCAAGAGAGGAAACATTCAGGAACCATTTCCCTCCAAGCACTACTTCCTCATCGCTCAAGCAGCCGATGAACTCGTCCTTGTCGATAAAGTAGGCTTTTTTGTTAAGCGTATTGAGTGCGACCCGTTCAATGGGTGCCGCGATCAAATACAAAAAAGCATAAAGCAGCTCTTCCTGCTGGGTGGTTTGATCCAGATCCGAGATCCATTTGTAGATCCGTGCCAGCTTGAGTTTCACGGCATGGTTCCAAGGACGCACCTTCCGACCGGCAATCACCGGCTCAGACTCAAAGAGGCGTTCGTTCAAAGAGAGTTCTTCATTCATAGTTTGGAAAGTAGGGCTGATTTCTCTGCCTCGGTTGCGTTGCCGGGGATGTAGGCCGCGCGGCCCCCCTTTTTCACTACCAGCGTCGGGGTCTCGTTGCGAATGGCCTCACGCAGCTGGGTCAAAGTCGCTTGATAATACCGCATGAAAACAATCGGGTGATCCGGATTGGCTGCGCACCATTCCCGATCGTGCCAGCGGCGGATGAACTCCTGAGTGGAAATTGTTTCTTTTTGTGTTGCCGAAAAGGTGATCTCTTTCTCTTCCATCAGCCAGACGACCGTCCGACAGGGCTTGCCGTCGTGGCCTTGGCCGATCGTGTCCAGGTATCCGTCCTTATAGAGTATACCGCCGGATGTGCAGGCGGCGGCAATCAGATGAGTGTTGGCGCTTTTCAGCGGTGCCTCGTGGTCACTGACCACGGAGAATTTTTTATTGGTTTCTATCATATTAAACTGTGAAAGCGGTCAGGCTAGGTTGCCGAAGGGAATCCCTTGATGGTGTATTTCCAGCTCTGGAACTCGTCGTTCTTTTCGGTCTGGGTGTAGGAATCACAAAGGATGACGCCCCCGGAGATCGTACTCGGGATGTTGGCGGAGATGACCCCCAGCGCAATGCTGGGATAAGTGCCGGATCCCTCCACCGTCGCCTCATAGAGGGGATCAAAGGCGGCGGCGGCGGAAAATGCGCCCGAATAATCGGTCAGCACCTTGGTCGTGACCTTGGAGGAGGTGGAGACCTTGGTGACGGTTCCCGAGGTGAACGAGTTGATCCCGAGGGTGGCGGTTACGGCGGACATAAAGTTTAGCTCCAAGACATGACGTCAAGCGTCGTATCGGGGTAGTCGCTGTTGGATTCCTCAACCGAGACCCCGGCCACAATGGCGGTTCCGGTCGTGATTGCTGAGTTGGCGGCGGCCAATGCCAGACCGGCGACCCCTTTGTATTTCAGTGAGATCTTGGTCTCGACCATCGGAAGCAGTGCGGCTTGAACCGTGATCCCGACAGCGGATTTCACGGTCACGATTTTCTTGCTGATTTCCTTGGAGGCCTCTTGCAAGACACACCCGGTGGGGGTTGAAATCAAGGAGGTGAGGGTGGTGATTCCGATGGTGGCGGCCATATATAGAATTCTGAATGTCAAATCCGATTATTCGCTTACTCCGATCGTGGCCATGGTTTCGGCCACCCATCCGTGATCGTGCTGGCTCATCTTGGTTTCATTGATCCAGATACCGGCGAACACTGCGGCGCTGGAGGAAGGCCAGTTGGTGGTGAGGTAGTTGGAAGTCAGCGCCGTCGTGCGAAGCGTTTCAAGCGTTGCCGTTAAGGCCGTAAGCTGGCTAGATCCGATCAACGCGGGGGCGGCGACTTTGATGTCCACCGTGGCCTTGTAGAGATTCACCCCACCACCCACCCCGGCCACATGCTCAAGCTGGGTGCATCCCACGATCAGGTTTAGGTTCTCAGGGGTCAGCTCTTGATAACTGGTGCCTGTGTAGATGGTGGTGCCTGAAAAAGCCGAGGCCAATAAAGCGGTTCTAAGGGAGGATTCAACCAGGAGAGGGTTCATAAAAGTTTTAGAATTATTCGCTTTAGAATTACTCTCGGATGGCCGTGACCAAGACTTCAGCCCCAAGGGATCCGTTGCCCACTTCGGCAGTCTCCACCCGGAAGGTGAGGTTTTGATTCACCAGGAGAATGGAAGTCCCCAAGCTGGGCTTGATGTAGCGACCAATCGGCCAGCGGATGCGGATGGATCGGTTGGTCTTGAATCCTCCCATCTCGAGATCCATCTGGGGGGCTGGCGTGGAGACAAATGCATTGAACGTCTGGCCTCCGATTGTGATCGGAGTCCCAAGGGAGTCCGCTATCTCCCCGGCGGACTTGGCACGGAATGCAGCGATCGAGGCGGGGTTCATAACTACGGACCCCTGTCAAAGAATCCCTTCCATGCTTGGACACGAAAAAAGGGGGGGACTTTCGTCCCCCCCTTCTCGAACACGCGAACCGAAAACTTAGGCCGTGATGAACTTCAGTGCGCTGCCGTCGGCCTTGGCGGATCCGAAGAGCACATCGAAGGAACCGTTCAAGCTGCGGGAGCTCAGGCTGCCCCAGATGTTCATCTGGATGGCAATCCCGAGGTCAGGCACCTCGATGATCTCGCTCTGCTGGAGCAGACCGGCGACGGCGGGATCCACGTAAGGGATGGCGGAGGCCATCGCAAGAGCCTCGGGCGAGGCCACAAATCCGTGGATCGTCTTGGTCGTACCGTTCAACGCGGAATCCGAACCTCCGGTGACTGCGCTCCAGCGGTTGTTGAGCAGGATGCGGTCGAAACCGTAGGCTCCACTCTTGGCTGCATCCAAGCTCATGCCGGTCTGGGGCAGGAGGTAGCTGTAATACGTTGGATCCAGCACCAGATTCCTCTCGGTTCCGTTGCCCAGGGCGGCAAACAGAGCGGGAAGCGCTGCGGTGATGAGGCTGTTGCCGATGTTGCCACCGGTAGCCGTGCTGATCGCCGTGGTGTAAACGCTCGATCCGTAGTTGGTGGTCGTGAGGGGCGTGAGGGCCACGTCCATGACGGCGTTGCAAAGGGCGCGAAGGTTGGCCTTGAGCACTTTTTCCAAACGGAAACCTTGGTTGAGTTGACCGGAGGTAAGTCCGAACTGAGCCGAGATGTGGTTCATCGTGACCGCTGCGTTGGTCACGCTGTCGCCCTGACTCTCAAAGGAGGTAGGGTTGGTTACGGCTGCTGCGCCATTGCTGACGACTGCGACCTGCAATTTGCGAAGGCCTGCGCCGCTAACGACATCGGATGAGAAATCCGTGTTGAAAGCGTTCAAGCTTGCAAGCTTGGATTGAAGGACGGTGATGGCCGCTTGGGTTGCGACATCCACGACCAAGGAACTGGAATATGAGTTTGCCATAGTGGGTTGGGTTTAGGGGTTTAGGGGTTCAGGGGTTTTAAGTGGACTGACTACTATACTGTTGGGTTAATTCCCAATTCCCAATTCGTGCGCTGAGTGCCGTTTCAATGGCGCGGCGGTTGGTTTGGAAAAAAGCAAGACGCTCCGGGCCGGCGGACATGGCCTCGTAGGTCTCAATGACGGAAGGCACCGGCGCTTGATCGGAGATCTCAGGAAGCTCAACCGAGGGCATGAGGCCGAGCACGGTCTTGACCGATCGGTGGAGCATATTGAGCTCAACCAACTGAGACTCCTTGATGAGCAGTGTCTCCTTGACGGCGGTCAATTCGCTTCGGATCGCTGCCAGCTCGGTGCGGTTGTTAGTAAAGTTGGTCTCGATGTCCCGAAGGCGGGCGAGCTCGGCGGGAAGGATAAGAGGATTCTCAATCCGGTCGGGATTCTCTGGGGCGGCAGGAATGACGGGAGGCTCGCCTACAATCAGAGGATTCTCACCGGCAGGAAGCTCTTCGGAATGAGCAGCGGAGGGTTGTTCTGGGGCGACTTCCTCAACAACCACCTCGGGGGCGACTGCGGGAACCTCTTCTGTGGTGGTGGGTTCTGTCATAGCGTTAAAAAGGGAGGCATTCAGCGCCGGTGCTTGCACCAGATCGCAGGAGTAGAGCTCTGCGATGCGGGCGGCATAGGCCACGATCTCGTTGGGATCTCCGGTAACGTCACTGGCGTCGTCATTTCCGTCGTCATCGGGCTCTTGGTCATTTCCCATGACCGGCTCCGGGGCGTTCATGAAAGAAATGGAAAGCCCAAAGTTAGAGGGCATGCTTTCCGCCATCTCGATGATGGTGTCGAAACTCTCGTGCGTCTTGAGCAGGTAGAGGTCCCCACGCACCTTGTCGCCGTCCCGATAGACGTCTTTGATGCAGCCAACCAGGTCTGCAATGCCGCTGCCGTGATCGAACAGCACGGGAACTCCATCTGCAAAGCCCTGGGTGGAAGTCACGACCTCATCGAGGGTCGTGTCGTCGGCAACAATCGGCTCTCCAAGGAAGGTGTGACCTTTTGCGTATCCCTTTGAGATCAGGGAGACTCCACGGAGGACTCCGGCCTCGGCGTCAATACGCGAGTCGGAGGCGACGGCAAATAGAGAGAGCTTGGACATTGCTTTTTCTCGCCGTGTCAAATCTCAAGCCGGGTTTCCCGTGGAAACTGGTGCAGGGATCGGTGGAGACCCCGGAGCCGGAGGGAACACGTCGGTCACGGTCAACTCGACCCCTTCTTCCTTGGAAATCTCGGCAATGAGTTTTTTCCTTCTGGCTGCAAATCGGATGATGTCTTCGTCCTGCTTGTCGGCATCGAGACCTTGCAAGGCGTAGTAGCGTTGAGGGGAGATTTGTCCGCGCAGAAAGAGGTCGCTCATCAGGCGTCCATCTCTTCCAAAATCGACACTAAGGTCGGCGGGAGGCGTGAAGTCACATCTCCACCAATCCGAACCGTCGTTCGGCATCGTCAACCGGCCATTCTCAATCTCATTCCAAATCCAAAACCTCCAGAACGGAGCTGCGAAACTCTGGATGATGATGTCCTGAATTTCTTTAATCAAAATTGAGGCCTCCTCCAAGATCCAGCGCTGGTTGGCACCACCGGCGTCTGTGGAATCAAAAAGGAACTGGGCCGACAGACCCAGACCGACTGCAATCTCCTCTTTGAGCGTGTCTAGGAAGGGCTTGATGTTGGCCGCGGGGTGGGAATTTATCAGCGACTCCACTTTCTCTCCCGGCTTGAGCTGCGGGATGATGGAGCCGTTGGTCATGGCGTCCACGGTCATCGGCTGGCTCGAACTACTAGAGGCTCCCTTGATTAGCGAAGATCCAAGCCCAATGGATCCCGCTTCCGGAGAGGTGATGACCATGGCCATCGAGGCTCCGAGTTTTGCGCTTTGTTTCTCAAACGCAAGATACTCGGCGATGTCTTGCAACGTGTTTGCCGCACGAGCCAACCAAGAAGGGGCTCGGGTGTAGCCAAGTCGGTAAGCGCGGCGGACTTGGGTCAGGTCATCCGCCGAAACGTCGGTGAAGTCGGAAGAGGCGGGGGCTGATAGGACTCGGTATTTGATCGGGCGGCCTTTCTTATCCACGAGAACTCCGTCCCGCCATCCGTCTTTCTCATCTCCAATGACCGATCCCACATTCTCTCCAGGGATGAGGCGGAACATTCCGCGTCCGGACTTGGACGTCATGCGCTGCCAAAAGACATCCCCGGCAATCGCCATCTGGCGAACCAGTAGGGATTGTGCTTGATAAAAGTTGACCCCACCGGCGACATCCACGCCCCAAGCCGCATTGGTGCACGAGTCTTGAAAAGCTTGTTCGGCGTTTCGGTTCCAAGCGTCATCCGCCGTCCGGGCCTGCGGGATGAGGGGGCCGACAAGACGGGCGATCTTTTCAACGGCTCCTCCGGCTAGTCCAGAGTTGTTAAAAAGCCACTGAGCTTTCTTGATGAGTTCCTGACGGGATCCCGCGGTAAGTTCCTTCTGAGCGTCCAGCGTGGGCGAGTAGACCCACATGCGCTGAGGGTTGAACCGATAGGAGGCCTCGTAGGCAGCAAAGTCCGTTTTTGAATTTTCCCCTGATTTCTTGGGGCGTCCTGCTCCTTCGCGGCGACCGCCGCGCTTTGATTGTTTGATTTCGGCCATGCAAGCCGAGACCTGTCAAACTTGGACGATTAAGTGACCGCCCACGTCCTGGAATAATCGGGACGCGTGCCCAACTGGCGGGAGACAACACTGCCATCCGAGTTCATCGGGTAATCACCCTTCTCCCGGCGGATGTCCATCACGACTGTCAGATAATCCAGTCGGGGAAAGGATACTTCTCCAGTAGCGGATCCTCCGTCGGCAGCGGTGCCAGTGATCGTCACTTCTTCAGCAACCGTGGCGGCAATCGTGTCGCTGAGTCTCTGAAGATAGGCCAGTGGCTTGTACCTGAGATACGCTTTGATTCCGGAAATATTTGCTGACGTCGCCATGCAGACGGCAACCTGTCAAAAGACGATCAAAGTTTCTCCCGGAGGATCGCCCAGGCGACACAATGCAGTTTGGTGCAATCCCCAAAGTGGTCATTCTCCACTTTCTTCCAGGCATAGGGCGTGGACCGGCTGTTTTTATTTTCTAGCAAAATCTGACCGGAGTGACCCGATAGGAAGTCCCTCGAGGTATCCATTGGGAAATGCAGAAGAGGGGGAAGTTTTTTTTGGATGCGGTCAAGGTAGAGGTGAGTCTTCCAAATGTAATCCGAGTAACTGTAGAGGATGAGTCCCATGCCGGGGAGGGGGCTTGCGTGGAATGGTTTGAACGTGCTCTCGGCTCCCTTGGACGGGTAAAACAACGAGTTGCTACGCGAGCAGACCGAATAGGTGGTTTCGGTCATGAACCCAGAATCTACCAGTCCGGCGGAAGGCTTGACGATGGTCTCCCCGTCGGGCAGCACATATCTACGGGCAGAGAGGAATCGCTCGGAAATCAGCTCTTCGATTTCTTCAACTTCCCCCCAATCGATCACCCAACTCTCTCCGGAAAGAATGCGAGCCTCAACGGACCAATGAGTCCGTTTCCCTCCCGGGTCGGCACACAGGGTCAGAATCGGGGCCACCCCATCGACCACGGCCTCGAGGGGAATCTCGCGTTGGCGATATCCACCGCGTAGTTCGAGGATGCTTTCATCTTTTAGCGTGGTGGATCGAGCCTCGAAGGGGAGGCCTTCATAGGTGTTGCGGAAATCATGCAACCCTCCCGGGGTAGATTGTTTCTGAAGGAAAAGTTTGGCGGTCTCACCCCATGTCATTTGAGGGGAATAGAGACAATTTATATGGCAGGAAATATGATCTCTGGGAGCGTAGGGATTTGCGGCGACCCACTCCCCGCGGCCCACCAACTCGCGCTGGAGCTCTTGCGGCCACAATCCCCCACACTCCTCGCATTGATAGCAGGCGGAGGCTGCCACGCCGTCCAGATCCCAGACCCCGTTCTCCCCGCGCAGATCGAGCGACCACTTTACCTGTTCAAATTGCAAATGCTGGCTCCGGTTGCAATCGGGGCAGCGGACATGGAATCGGTGTTGGGAACCGGCAAGGAAGTTGGTCCAGATGGCAGACGTAGGGACGGTTGGCGTCGAGACCAACACCCGTTTGCAGATGGTCCGGTAGAAATTTGTCCTGGCAAGCGCTAGATCGAGGGAAGGGGCTTCGGTATCGGAGGAATCCGGCCATTTGCTCACCTCATCGGCAAAAAGGTAGCGGATCGGTCGGGAGGCGAGTTGGTTGGCGGAGTTGGATCCCTTTAGCGAAAGAGTGCAAGTTCGGAAAGCCATCTCGGTTTTCTTCATCATGTCCGGATCATCAGGAAGGAGATCGCGCAGCGCTGGACAACTTCGGATGCGCGGCAATAACTCGCGTTCGCTCCAACTCTTGGCATTGTCCGCCGTGCTGGTGACATAGAGCATGGGGCCGGGCTGCTCGGCGATGGCCCACTGGATCAAATTGGCAAGCAGGGTTGTCCCTCCGACTTGAGCGGACTTTACCAGGGTAATCTGACGGATGCTGGAATCTCCAAACCAGAGATGAAGCTGCCGGAGATATGGGGTGAAATCGCAGTTGAACCGTCCAGGCCGCGGACTGAATCGAGGGTCGAGGGTGATTTCCTTTTCAGCCCATGTCAGCGGATCCGGTCGGTAGCGCGGCTCCCACATGGAGGCCAGATCGCTTTCTAAAGATTTAAGAGCCGGTGACATGGGAATCGCACCCCGGCATGGATCGGGAAGAAACGGCCAACTCTTTAAGGATGACATGAACTTCTTCCCGAGTGATGGCGGCGACATCGACCGAGGATTCAATCCTAGAAGCCAAAATGTCGGGAAGGTTTTCCAGGAGTTGTTTGGCCATTGCCAGATTCCCAAGGATGAACTCTGAAACTTTAGAGACTTCAACCAATTTACCTGAGGCCGTGGAGAGTTTCAGGTTGTTTTCCGAGACAAGGGTCCAAAGTTTGTGCGCTTCGATGGAGGCCTTCAGCAAGGTGGGAAGAGAGTTCATGTCCCCACGGGATTCTGATTGATCGCACAGGATCGAAAGACGCGAATGACGGATGGCGGCAGCTTCTTCCGTTTCCTCTGGAGTCATTGCTTTTGCATTGGCTTCCGGGCGCGCAAAAGAAAACGTGGAGTCTTGAGCACGCGATCTAAGGAAATCTCTCCAGCGGGGGTCATCGAGGTTCCTCCAGTTGCGGACAGCACGCACGGAAACGGAGTGAACTTTTGAACACTCTTGGATTAAAGCTGATTCATGACGGGATTTCCGCATGACTTCCTTGGAATGTCAAAGGAACGGAACGGAAGGAATGGGGAACGGAGGGAATGGGTGCACTTCCCTAATGTTCTATAAACATTCTCATAAAAATCTCGAATACGACCAC
>Ga0114963_10000395_pt1 | contig 29264 bp, 23 predicted proteins | sample C_131016_EF_Meta_FD_87019 | JGI IMG/M metagenome (GOLD analysis project Ga0114963, IMG submission 87019) | Freshwater microbial communities from Lake Croche, Canada to study carbon cycling - C_131016_EF_MetaG | ecosystem: Environmental > Aquatic > Freshwater > Lake | place: Lake Croche, Canada... | reverse complement strand
CCGAATTTATTGTCCTTGGGCAAACGCATTGTGGTTTTGATTGTGTTTTTACTATTACCATTTGTGTTAACTCCAGTGTTTTATTATGTGGCGAAATTGGTGCATGGGTTTGGAACATTAATGCCGAAGAACGTTTATACCACTCTATAAATAGCGCAGCTAGTGTAAAGAAATATTATAAAGGTTTATTTAAATCTTCAATGGTTTAAATTTTCTAGTTTTCTTTTTACTTGGTTTCTTAGTTTTCTTAGATTTTTTAGTTTTCTTTTTTCTTGGTTTCTTAGATTTTTTAGTTTTCTTTTTTGACCCGCCATCTACTTTTGTTTTAAACCCCCTTATTTGTGGGGTTTCAACTCCTTCTTCTCGTTGTTCGTTAACATCCGCAATTTGTCGTTCTTCTATTTCCTTCAAGAATTGTTGATATCCTGGTCCACCACGTCGAGTTCCACTATCTGGTCGTCCAGTTTCTCGAGCCATTGATTCTTTTAAAAACCTTTGTGTTATGTTATGAGCACTTCTTCTCTTAAATTTATCAACATTTTTATCTATGTGTGAAACGCATATTTTTTTATCCAAAGAAGTAGATATTAATATATTTTTTATCTCTACGTCAACGTTTGAGTATTTGCCCGTTATTACTTCACTCCAAAATAGTGCGGTAATCGCACCATGATGTTTCTTTAATAATACTATAAAGTTAAACGTTTTCGCGTCCCATATGTATATAACGCCATCTTCCGAACCGGCAGCAATATAATCGTCATTATACGCAACGCTTGTGAATTTGACAGTTGTCTCTTCTAATGTTTTTTCCAATTTGAAAACGACACCATCATCTTTCCATACGTTTATCAATCCATCGTCAGAACAAGAAATTAATCGGTCACTACTTTTTGTCCACACTACCGAACGAATGGGTTGGATATGCCCTTTCAACATTTGTATAAACTTACCATTCTCGGGGTTCCATAAGATTATAGTATTATCTTCTGAACCAGATGTTATATATTTTCCATCAGGACTCCACGCTACAGTGATAATCGGCGCCGTATGATAACGTTTATACCCTTTATATTCTTCTTTTTTTGTAGTCCAATCACATTTCCATTCTTCGCGCTCCCAATCAGTTTCTTTGCGTTGGTTTTGTTGCCAACTTTCAAATTCACGTCGTGTACTAGATGACGCCGCACCCCAAACCAAATCTTTAAAGGTAAGGTTTTTCGCTTTTATTTGAGGTAAATCTAAATATTTTTGTTGCAAATTTATTGGGTTTCTTTTGCTTACGCTCCACATGCGCAATGTAGTATCCGATGAACCAGATACTAATCTTTTACCATCTGGACTCCACGCTATAGAATTTACAGCTCCTGTGTGACTTGGCACAACCTTATAATCTTCTCTAGGCGGTGGGATTTCGCCTCTTTCCCACGCTTCTTCGTCTTCTTTCTCCTGTTGTTCTTTCTTTTCTTCTTCTGTTAATTCTTTTTCTTCTACCAATGTCTCCTTTTCTATTCTTTGTTTTTCTGCTAATTTTTCTTTTTCTATTCTTTCTTTTTCTTTTTCTATTCTTTCTTTTTCTTGTTGTTTTTGTTTTGTTTCTTGTTCTAATTTTTCTCTCGCCTCTCTTGCAGCGGCTGCTTTCGCCACGACCTCATAAAAACCTTCGTCTTCGCTTGAATATACAGTAGAGGAATCATCGGAATCTTCGTCTTCATCATCATCGTCATCGTCGTCTTCGTCTTCATCTTCATAACCTGGAAGGTTTTTAATACGTGCGTTTATTTTTGCAATTTCTCTTTCATCGTCACTACTATTGCCGCCTTTTTTAACTTCTTCGCCTAATACTACAGGTGGGTCACAATATTTATATGTGTGTCCGGTATTCAGAGTGTATTGACCCCCACAATATTCACGACATACTACAACTATAGTATTTCTATCTGTTCCAAAAGCAATTTTGTCTTTTTCAGGTGAATTTTTGTATGCCAAAGAAAATTTACTTGTATTTGATTTCGCATAAGGATCATAAAGAATCTTTCTTTGTAGCGCGTCTGGACTTTGTGCGATGCATAATATTTTTCCTCTATTTAAAAGACATTTGGCGTTATAATCCTTCCACATAAATTTGGTGTTCTTAGTGTCATAAGTCTCTTCCTTTGGTTGAATTCCTCTACTTCCTTCATCGAAATATCGTTGTTGATATTCTCTAAATGTCTCACCTAAATTTCCAATTGAAAAATAATCGCCTTGTGATAATACCAACTGTCTAGCCATTGGTAGAGGTTTTTTATTTCTTTCATCTTTTGGGTCTACGAATAAAGCTGGAACAAATGCGGCTGCAAATATGGGTTCTTTGGCGGTCTCAATACAATAATCATTCGTTTTGTCATCCAGATTTTTACTATATTTTATTGTATAGTTTGACGTCGCCATATATATATTATTGACATTATAACACACCCTACTTTTAAAAATAAAACAACAATAAAGTTTGATTGTCTTTCACATTTTCTTTGTTTTTCTTGTTTTCCTTATTTTCCTTGTTTTCCTTGTTTTCCTTGTTTTCTTTGTTTTCGACCCGCCACCTCTGCGTCTATGACGTTGAGGTCTTTGGGTAGGATCCGTCTTTCTACGTCGGTTTGTTATTCTTCGGCGATGATAACTTTCTTGGCGTGGAAAAAAATCGGCGTAATCTTCTGAACTTTCAAAATCTTCAGACGGTTCTCTTGGTTTCTCTCCATACGCAATCATCGCGTCCCCCAAACTTGCCATTAGAATTTCGGCAGGTTCATTGACATATAAATGGTTAGTCATTGTGTCTTCATCATCAATGTATTCCTCTGCCGTATTATATTTATGAATCGGTGAATTCGGTGGTTCAGTGCGTTTTTTGTAATCAAATGATTTGGTTATTTCATCCAGTAGTTTTTGACCTAAAATTGAAAATATGTGGGGGAAATAAATATTGCTATTTTCCATAAAACTGTAAAAATTATTCTTGTAAAGTTCACGTTTTTCTCTCATTGGGAGATTTGGGTCAACTCCGTCTTCCGCGATTTCCCGAATTTGATTGAAAGTAAGTGTTTCAAGTCTTCTTTCTTCTTCGGAGTCGTCCATATATAATACCTTTATACGATTTCTATCAGGGTAAAAAAATTGATTTGTGCGTTGATTTTTATAACAACAACAACAACAACAACAACAACATAACAACAATGAATTCGAATCAATTTGATGAGTTACCGGATGAATTGGTAAATCATATTCTCGCGTTTCGCCCCACCCATCCTAACGCAACGCTAATAAAAAATTTAAACGAGAAATTCTATAAATACAGGTTGCCATCGGGTAGTCCTGTTTGGGAACCCGATGAAAACGGGGTTCTTCGGCGATATTCGGCGCCATTGATTTGTTGCGTCCCTTCCTTTCTCTATTATGATGAACCTGTTTCGTTTTCCGAATGGTATTTGTATTTCTTGCCAAATGCATACGAATTGTGGGCGAACGAGTATCAATACTGGTAGGGGGAACCCCTGACCCTTTTCCCCTCCTCCCCACCTTCGGGGAATTCTAATTCCTTACCTTTCCCATCATAAGATTTCTTGATGAAAAACTGTTATAATTTTCCTAGGTTCTCTGTGGATAATGCCGCAATGTTTTATCTAGTAATAATACATACTTTGAATGAGTTTATCTGAAATCATCTTGATTACCGTTGTAGAAACGATTGGTGACTTTGGATACAAACAATTCGCGGATCATGGAGGGATTTTTCCGTTTGCGGTTGGAACCCTTGGATACCTGGGTGTTGTAGGTTTATTGATTGTTACTCTACAAAATTCAACTGTTTTGATGGTGAATGGTGCGTGGGATGGGATTAGTGGTTTATTCGAATCTGCATGTGCTTACATATTTTTAGGAGAACGATTTCAAGACCCATTACAATATGTCGGTCTTTTGATGATTGCGGGGGGTCTTTACTTGTTGAAAATACCGTTAAAAAAAACCAAACCCTTTGTTTTCCCGTCTTTTTTTCCTCGTTCTTGAAAGATTGAATTGGGTTTTAAGTAGGTTAGAATAACATATTTTGTGGTTTCTCTCGTTGATTAATCCATAGGAGTCAAAAGAAGAGAAGACAAATTTCAAGTTTGTCTCTTCTATGTTTTGGTCCTGGCAAAGAAAATGCGAGAGAAAAAGTTATTGAAATTAATATATATATTCAGGGACTGGTGTAATTACACAAATATATGTGTATAATGTATACTACAATTTTTATTTATGGAAAAATCACCAAGAGGAACAGCCAGACTAAAAATGACACCACGTCATCTTACAAAAAAACGTTTCATTATTATTAATGGGGATAATGATGATAATGATAATGATGATAATGATAATGATAGTAAACATGACCCTTGTTTAGAAGTTAAACGTTTAGATGGAGAAATGAAACGCATTCAACAAGATAGACGGCAACAATTGGTCGCATGTAATAAAATCAAATATTTACAACATCAACCCAAAAAGTTAATAGACTTAATACATTATGTTTTTTTACATAATATTGAACGTTGTGATGATCTGTTTCGGTTGTTTCCTGACACTCATGAACGAATTGGTGGTCTTTACACCAAACCTTATGTGTTTGAAGCTTTATGGAAAGTCGTGTTTTTATTATCTTTGGATGATCTTTTTCTCTCAAATGAAAATGAATACAAACGCATTTTTAAAAAGTCAATTGAAAAACACCAACCCGTAACTATTTTTGAATACCTACAATCTAATGTGAATAACGGGTCCGAATCTGGTATATGCGACTTGTATTTTGTTGTTGAAAAACCAACCCAGCGTACTGAATCTCAAAAACCGGTTTACGCATGTGATGAAGACACAACTCAACCTTCGATTGGTGACGCATATTTATTTACAAGTAAATATTATACAACTGAAAAAGGGATTCAACATTATGATTATGAAAATATTATTATTGAAGCAACCGAAAAATATGACAAGGGCAATTTTAAAATAGTTACACTTGTAAATAATGGAAGCGCATTAAAACAACATATTATGAAATCTAAAAATAAAGCAATAAAAAATTATATTGACCAGAGTCTAATCTATGATTACTACGCCTTGAATAAAATTTATTACCCATCTCTCATAAAATGGTTGAAAAGAACTTTTCGTAGAGATACCATTCGCGACGAAATGTTATGGAAAAATACTTTGAAAATTGTTAAACCTGAAATCTATTTAACAGACAACTTACGGTTTCATCAAAAATATGTTGTTGAATATACTTCTTTGAAACTAGGCGACTCAACATCTGGGAAATTTATATGGGGCGCCGTCGCGCGTTCCGGCAAATCGTTTATGATCGGTGGTCTTGTCGCAAAACGATTACCGAAATTTGTTATACTCATTTTGGGTGCCGTCAATGAAACCAAGTCCCAATTCCTGGATGATGTTTTCAGGAAATACAATGATTTCTCTCAATACACTATTATTGACTTTCAAGAAACGACTCGCACCAGAGAACCCCTTTCCAGAATTGATTTGTATGATCCCGAAAAAAAATATATCCTCATTATTAGTCAAGAAAACTTGCGTAAAAAGGTGTTTGATAAAACATGCGTTTCCGACAATATCGTTTGTTACTTGGAAAAAATATTACCATCCAACGACAAGATTTTGTTTTTTGATGAAATACATCAAGGTGGTAGCGAACAATCTCTACAAAATGAAACCCTCTCGTATTTTTATAATAATCCTCTTTACCCAAAACCCATATTTATTATGGTGACTGCTACTTACGCAAAACCTTTTATTAAATACGGACAACATAAACTTGGCGATGACGCGATCGTTCTAGTCAATTGGAGTTATGATATGATTATGAAAATGAAATCATTTAACATTAGTTATGTCACTTTTGACGAAGAAGATAAAAATGACAACAGTGTTTTTCTTATTCCAAAAGAAGATGCCGACTTTATTGAAAAAATGCGTTTGTTGCGAGATATTACTGAAGAATATAACCGATTTGGTAAAACCGACCAAGATATTGCTACCGAGTATCTCAAATTCCCTGAATTGGTATACTTGGTACCAACGATGACACAACCTCCACAAAATCCATTGGATATTTTAAAAATATTAGAAATTCACAGTCACAAATTTAAATATCAAACTAGCGTTCATAAGTTGTTGGATTATATTTATGAAAGCGTCTATGAAAAAATACTTTTACAAAAATACAACTATGTCGCGAATGGTTCAAGCACATTCAAAAGTCAATTGTGGTTTTTGCCCACAAATGTTCGCAATCACGATGACGACAGTGCGTTTGAAAACATGTCAAGAGAACTCGCTGCGCTCATTGTGAATCATCCTCTCTTTATAAACTTTAATGTTTGTGTTGTTCATAGCATTAATAAAACACAAACCAGACAAATTGAGGGTTCTAATGACCGTATGGTTTATTTTGAATGTATAAAACACAAAAACTTGATTCAATGTATCAAGGACATTGAACTGGAAAGCAAACAACGAGGTAAATCCCTCATCATTTTAACCGGAAAACGCCTAAGACTTGGTATTAGTCTCCCATGCGTGGATGTTGCTATACACATGGACCCGATTGAGTCATATGATATTATGTATCAGTCTATGTTCCGCGTTTTAACTGAACAAAAGGGGAAAGAACGCGGATTTTTTATTGATATGATATTGCCACGGGCCGTGAATTTTGTCTATGATTATACAATGCAACAACAGGCGTTGATATCCAAAAAACGCACCATTACAAGAAATGATATCAAACAAACCCTATTGTTGTTTGACGTTGGTTCAATTCGTTCCAATTTATCTTTTAGCGCAAATTCCGAGTTAATTCGCGCTTATGATACGATTACAAAAACGTTTAAGATTACAAATGATGAAACGTTTCATTACAAGTTGTATGAATTAGAAAAACACAAGGGAGAGGCCAATGAAATGTTTGTCCATATTTTACAAGATTTATATAATGACCCTCGAACTAGAAGCGAATTGTTGCGTCTTATTCATGATTTAAAACTGAAACCTGAACGAAAAACAAAACTTGCGAAAATTAAACAAAATATATTTACTGGAATGGAATTTAAAGAAGACCGCGATAACGATGAAATATATTCTTTTTCCACAAGACCTGTGGATAATGGTGATGTTGATGATGGTGATGGTGATGATGGCAAAGACAAATTTATATCCACGATGAAACATGTAAATAACGTGTTTGCAATATATATTTTATTTCATTCTAATGATGACCGAGATGTAACTCTGGAAAACATGATTGATGATGCGATTGAATTAGATTATGACAAAATTAGGGAATGTAGTCAAGATGAAGTCATGTATTATTGTTATTTCCTTCTGAATAGTGATTTGTCTCCTATTACCAAAAGTGATGATGAGATACAGCGCGTTATTAATAAACATATTCAATTGGTAAAATTCGTGTATTCTTTTGACAGTATCATTTTAATTAATATGTTTAACAATATTAAAAGAGATTTTTCTATGTTGAAAACAAAAATAGAAACAGAAAAAAAAACATTTGAAACAAGCAACACTTTTTGTCCTGATACTTTTATCAAAAATGAAAAAGTATTAGAAATTATTCGTAAAAATTTGACACCGAAAGAAGAAGAGAAGAATTTATTTGGTGAGGTGTTTACTCCATTAGAATTGGTGTGTGAAATGTTGGAACATTTGCCTGCCGAGGTTTGGACGGACAAAACCCGAAAATGGTTAGACCCGGCAAATGGGATTGGAAACTTTCCGATAGTTGTTTATTACAAATTGATGACAACTTTAACAAGTATTCGTGATGAAAAAGAGAGAAGCAAATGGATTATAGAAGAGATGTTGTTTATGAATGAACTGAACCCAGTGAATGTGTCCGTGTGTCGCAAGTTATTCAAGATGATTGATTCTAACGCCAGACCCAATATTCGCCAAAGCGATTTTTTGACGAATTTTGATGAGACAGGTTTTGACATTATTCTTGGCAACCCACCTTTTCAAAAACATGTTGAAAAAAATCATACAAATGTAAGATTGTGGGATAAGTTTGTCATAAAATGTTTAGATATATTGAAGCCCAGTGGTTTACTTGGTTTTATTACACCACCTTCTTGGCGAAGTCCTGATGATAAACTATATAAAGTTATGACACAAAATAACCAGTTACTTTATTTACATATATTTGATGTAAAAAAGGCGTTTCAAAGTATATCTCAACAAGTTGATTTATATATTATTGAAAATCTACCAGTTTATAAAACAACTTTAATTGTTGATAGTCAAAACATATCAAATAAAATAGACACGAGAGAATGGGCGTTTTTACCTAATTGTAAATATGAAAAAATTCATAAATTTATGACTAGAGAAAAAAATGGTATTCAAGTCATTTTTAGTCACTCAATTTACGATGCAAGAAAATTAAATAAAATAAAATCAAACGAATTTAAATATCCAGTTGTTTGTAGCATTACAAAAAATGGTTTTGGTAAATCCAAAAATGGCGAGGGAATGCGATATACAAACGATAATACAAGGGGGCATTTTGGTGAACCGAAAATTTTATTAAGTTTTAATAGTGTTCAATATGATTATCCACAACAAGTAGATTTTGAGGGAAAGTATGGAATGTCTCAAATGACATTCGGACTGCCGATAACTTCTCAAAAAGAAGGAGAGGAAATGTTACGCGCAATAAATACTCCAGAGTTCAAAGAGATAATCAATGCAACGAAATGGGATACCTTACAACAAACAGACTGGCGAATGTTTAAGTATTTTAGGCGCGACTTTTATAGGTCATTTTTAAAGAACAAAACCTCATCTAAAAAGACTAAAAAACAATTGGAATTGATGAGCAAAGCAATAACCAAGAAAAAATTGGGAATGGGAAAAAAGAAGAAAACGAAGAAACGCCGGGGTTTGGTCTTTAAGTAAGTTGAATAATATATATTGTGGGTCTTTCTCTCTTTGATTAATCCCTAGGACTAGAAAGTGAAAGAGAAGAACCACAAAATTGGTCTTCTATGTTTTGGTCCTGGCAAAGAAAATGCGAGAGAAAAAGTTATCGAATAATCAAATAAAATAATTCAAAAGAAAAAATTATTTTATTACCGTTGTTTCACAAAGCAGTTATAGGTCATCTACAATTTCTGCCAATTCTGGATACAATATTTCCACACCATGCCATCCCGTTGTTCTTGCGCGTCCAAACTTCTTATTCATATACTCATACAACTCCACTCCCTTGGGCGCCTTGCGTTGTCCCTGTGTTTCTTGGAACCACATCTTAAACTGCTCCGTCAGTTCGCGCTTGGCAATTCTTCCACCAGCCTTCTTCACCACACACTCGCTCACAAACGCCGCAATATGGTCTTGTCCTTGTCTGTAAGTGTTTGACGATGCCATCACAATATCACAGTCCTTTACCACACCCTGGGTCTCGAACGCCTTTTCGACCAACATACTCGCAAATACGACTGCCCACTTGTGCAACTTATCCTTCAAATTCTTATCCTTGGGATATTGATACGGGTTTTCTTCCAGAGACTCCACCAGTTGTAGTTTTCCATCCGCACCCGCATCCACGAATTTTGACATAAAATCACAAATACGAATACGGCGCCACGTACCATCATCATTACTCGCGATTTCGAACAAGGTATTCGTACATACTACCAAATCAAACTGGGGAATAAAGGTCTCACTCTCACAATACAATGCGCGCGCCTGAATGGGGTCACCACCCGTCAACTCCTTCATCACACCCTCATTGATGCGCGCATCCTTTGACGGTTCTTGCATAACCGCGTATCTCACACCCTTCAACTGCATCACCTCCGACGAAGTTCCACCAATACTATTCCTCTTATCGGTGACAAGAGTGATGGGAACGGTGCCCTTGTATTCGCCGAGTGCTTGTGACATCAAATCGGTCAAAATGGACTTTCCGTTACTACCGCTACCCCTGTAAATATTAAAAGTCTGATTCATATTCTCGCCAATCAACGTCGACGCCAAGTGCTCCCACATATACTTGTTGAGGGATGCGACGGGGAACAACTGTTTCATAAAAGTCTGAATATCTTCCACCATCTCTTGTTGTTCTTCGGTAAACAAATTCTTCTCAATATAAGGAATATTTGTGGACTTGGAAATATAGTCTTGCGGATATCCAGCGCGGAACACCTTGTTCTTGAAATCCACCACACCATTCTTGAAACACATTAGATACTTGTTGGAGTCAATGTTTTTATCAAAGTCCCTGTCATAAAAGATTTCTGCGGCTTCTCGCATAATATTATTCTTGTCCGTCGTCTTCTTCAAATGTTGAATCATACTCATGCACTTGTCGCATTTTTTCATGATACCAATAAATCGGTCGTCATCCACGGGAAAATGCTGCGCCTCCGTCGTCCAAACACCGATTTTCTGCATATACAAGTCATGCATCTCCTTGGAGATGATCATTCGTAGTGAATGTCCTTTGTCAATTTCCCAACGATGATTTTTAAAATGATACCATGTCTTGTTTACAATACTCGTACAAACATACGAATCCTTGTACATTTGATACAAAACATTCGCAAAGTCAAACTCTGTCGGAGAGTGAATCGTCTCTTCAATATAATGATTGATAGTGTTCTTTTTCACCTTTTCGAAGTCATCGCGCGCATCTTGTTTCGCCCAATACATAATAGAACGCATGGTAACTCCGTTGGGTTTCTCCTTGAAATATCGCTTCCACTTATAGAACAAGTCGGGAATAGAAGCGTAGTCAAAATCACTGGCTTTACTGCGCAACATGACCCAAGACAGGAAGAGTTTATCACTTGTGTCCTTGAGGGCAAACGCCACCATTCGATTTCGCTCATGAGAACCAGGTTCATAATATTTCTCGGGCAAAATCTGTGTGTATTCATGCGCTTCGCGAATATGATATTCATTTTGTTGTAATGACCCGATGATTTTATTCATCGCTGTTTTCAACTTGTCTGCGTCTGTAATATCTTCTAGTCGAATCTCTTCTTCTTCCTCAGGGTTCAACTCTTCCTCGGCAACCAAGAGTTTCACCTTGGTATTTGTCTTGGGTTTCTTTGCGCGTTTTTCGCTATTGGTTAGGGAGGCTTCTTTTTCATATCGTTGTTTGATTTTGGGGTTCATTTCAAATACAGGATGGTCGCTGTATTGGGCGGACAACTTGAACAAGTCTTGGGAAATATCGAAATCAGAGACTTTCTTCTCTTCCATCATGAACTCGCCGTCTCTATCATCAAACGTCACGACGAAATACTGGGTGAGTTCGTATGCTTGGTTACCAGGTTTTCTTGAACCATACATTTGCCAGTTGGTCTTACCCTTGCTGATTCCCTCGTCCAAAACCGCGTCCCAACTATTGATGATTGGCAAATCGCAAGTATCTCCAATAATGGTGAGAATTTTCTCACGCAACATGACCTGCATAATATGATCCATCTGAATTCCGATAATGATATGAATCCCGTCTTTTGTCAACGATTTATCTTCTAACCTATTTACATTTGGTTTTTCCATAACATAAATAGGAAATGGTTTGTTTGTTTCAAAAACGAAGAACTCCTTAATCTCCTCCAAATACATAATAAGAACATCTTGTATATGTTCTTTGGTGTGAAGACGTTCAGTCACATCATAATTGTAGCGAAAATCGAAATCGAGGAGAATCGGGCCATTTTTCTCCAATTGACGCTCTGTCAAATGTTCTAGTTTCTTTTTTTCAAAAACATGTTCGTAATAATGTTTGAAGAACTCGGGAAGTTCGTCACAACCAATAACATATGAACCGCCATACACATTCAATTCCTTACTGGGTATTCTAGTGTGGGTGGGGGAAACATTCGTACCTGCCTTGTCATTTTTGGCACTGTGTTTTGCAAGCAACTCATTTAAATCTTTGTATTTTGTGTTACTCTTCATCATAGTTATTGTTATACTATGGTGATATAATTCTATTTCATTTTTTTTACATATTTGTAGGGGAACCTAGGTTCCCCTATGACCCCTCCTTTGAAAAAATGACATTCAATCAGTGTGGTTTTTAATTTCATTGAATTTCTTCTAGTTGTTCCTTTGGGGTTCTTTAAGTTGTTTTTTATAATGTTTTTTTGCGCGAGTTTTGCTCCACTTTTTTAAAGTGGAAGGCGCGAGTTTTGCTCCACTTTTTTAAAAGTGGAAGGCGCGAGTTTTGCTCCACTTTTTTTAAAAGTGGAAGGTGGCAAAAAGGATATAAACAGGTTTGTATATATCTAATATACACAAAACATGGATAATGTTGTTATCACCAAAGAAATGATTAATCGATTATTGAAAGATGTGAAACAAATTATGAAAAATCCATTAACAGAAAACGGTATTTTTTATATTCACGATGACGAAGACATGCGCAAGGGATACGCTATGATTGTGGGGCCTTCCGATACCCCCTATTTTGGTGGATTTTATTTTTTTGAATTGACTTATCCATCCGATTATCCGCATAGTCCGCCCAAGGTTCTCTATTGTACGAATGGGGATCACATACGATTCAACCCGAATTTATACGTTTGTGGAAAAGTATGTATTTCATTGTTGAACACGTGGCGAGGTGATCAATGGACGTCGTGTCAAACCATATCGAGCGTGTTATTGACACTATGTAGTTTGTTATGTGCGGATCCACTTTTGAATGAACCAGGTGTTACTACGGAGCATAAAGATTTTGAAACTTATACAAAAATTATTGAATATAAAAACGTTGAAATTGCGATGTTGAAAATGATTCAAAAACAACCGTCCATATTTCCGCAAAATTTTAATGCATTTTATTCGGTCATGGTGGAGCAATTTTTGAAACACAAAGATGCTATGATGGATATATTAGAGAAAAAGAAGGTTGATAATGCGGAGGCGTTCAAACTATCCACATCAATGTATTCCATGGTCAATGTAAAAATTGACTGGCCGAAATTGTATGAGAACTATGTTGAAACGGCAAACACGCTGTAGGTTAAAAATCGCAACATATTTTTTCCACTTTTTTAAAGTGGTCTATTTGCTCCACTTTTTTAAAGTGGAAAAAATTGAATTAAAAATAACTATGAATAGTATAGTATAATAATAAGACAATGCGATTTTGTAGCGAATGCCAAAACATGTACTATATCCGTATCAACTCGGATAACCCAAATCAACTCATTCATTATTGTAGAAACTGTGGTACAGAAGAAGCAGTAACGGATTCAACATCCATATCGATTTCCAAGATTTCTGCGAAAAATACGGATCACAATTTTTCGCATATTATCAACAAATATACGAAGTTGGATCCTACGTTGCCAAGAATCAACAACATTGCTTGTGTGAATAGTGAGTGCGACACAAACCACGAAGATGCCAAACCCGAAGAAAGAGAAATTATTTATATTCGTTATGATGAGGTCAATATGAAATATGTTTACTTGTGTTCTACGTGTGATGCGGTTTGGAAAACGGACGAACAAGGATAGCAATTTGATTATTTTACACCGATGAAGATTTAAATCCGCACCCTACGGGTGCGTTTTAACTCATTTATCGGTAACGTTGCCCTTGAAGACATAACCGCCAAAGGCGGTTTACAATCTTCAAGGGTGTAAATATATTTCAAAAAACGAGACTTCAACTTGCATTAACGATTTTTAAGATATAGTTATAAAAATCGTTACTAGTTTGAATTAAGATATATAAATATTGTAAAAGGAGGGGTCGCAGGGTTGCAAAGCAATTGTAACCAGCCCTTGGTTCCCTGCAAAAAAAATTGATAGAAATTTGATATAAAAGTATTATGGTATAATAATAATAGAGACATGTCTGATTCTGAATATAGCGGTGGTGCAAGTGATGTGGATAGTGATTCCGAGGATAGTTACAATGGAGGTGCGTTGGTGACAAAAAAACCAATCAATAGTTTCAAAATAGGAGGTCAAATTGTTGTTGGAAAAGGTCCACTTCTTGGAGGTAGTAAAGACGATGCGGGAAATGGAGACGACGACGATGACGAAGAACCCGAACCGTTGGATGATTTAGACGACGAAAATTCCGAGGTTGAAAGTATTCCAGATAGTGATGATGATGATGTAGACGCGGACGAACCAGAAGATGGTGGAGAAGAAACTATAAAAAAACCGAAAAAGGACAAATCTTCGGTCGCAACAAAAAAACCGATTTTTAAACCAGTTTCTAATATTGGCAGTGATGATGATGACGACGATGATGAGGACGAGTATTATTTACAAAAATTTGACAAGGATGTGAATAAAAATTATATTGCCGAGTTTCATCCCGAATGTGTCGCACACAACTATGAAGAAGTCCTTGCTCTTTGTCTTGTGGTTCGCGATAAGGCGGGAAATATTATAGACGACCTTCATAAAACATCACCCTTTTTGACGAAATATGAAAAGACACGTGTTCTCGGACAACGCGCCAAGCAAATCAATTCGGGTGCCAGAGCATTTGTGAAAGTTCCGCCAAATGTTATCGATGGTTATGTCATTGCGGAGATGGAGTTACGTGAAAAGAGAATTCCTTTCATTATTCGGCGACCTACACCAGGAGGCGGTTGTGAGTATTGGTATTTGCGTGACTTGGAGAATATACACTTCTAGCAGGGAACCTAGGACTGCTACGCTGGTTACAATTGCTAATTTATTATATTTTTATTGAATTATTTATAAATAAAGACAATATAGTTCTTATTTATAAAATGAAAGTAGCGTTGTGTTTCATCATTAGTTACGACCATAAAGTAAACAAGGAGGATTTATGGATAGAATGGATTTCTCAAAACAGTGACTTATTCAATATATATTTTCATTACAAAGACCCGTTGAAAATAACATCTCCTTGGATTAGAAAACACGCAATGCCGTACAAATACACTATGCCAACAGACTATCTTCATTGTGTTCCCGCATACTTTGCTCTAATGTATTACGCGTCTATCATGGATAAAGACAACCAATGGTTTTGTTTTTTAACGGAATCTTGTGTCCCCATCATTTCTCCCGTTAAATTTCGTGAAATGTTTTTGACACACTACAACCATACATTTATAAAGTGTCAACCTATATGGTGGAATCCTCAATATAGTAATCGCGCAAATTTGAAATATTTTCCAGTTGAGTATCATCTCGCAAATAGTCCATGGTTTGTTCTTACTCGAACCGACGTTGATTTGTGTTTCAAATACGTTCAACAATGTAACAAAGAATATCATATGATTTGTAGGGGAGATGTTGCGAATGAAAGCGTGTTCGCCATTATATTAGGAAAATATGGTAGGTTGCGTTCAAAAATTTACAATGAAAATACAACAATTACGGATTGGAACCGAATGACGAGCGCGACGAGTCCTTATGTATTTCATAGTGTGACTTCCACGGATCGCGCATTTATAGAAAATTATTTCAAGGAAAACCGGTTTTCTATGTTTTTGCGAAAAATTCATGCGGATTATCCCGATGAAATTTTGAAGGAAATTATATATGAAAAAACAACTCGCAATATGGTTTCACCTATACGCATGTTGTATTTGGAGGTGTGTTTTTTCTGTAAAAAAATATTGGGGACGTTGGGGTTCTTTAAGTATATAATGTTGTTTATGTGTTTTTTCTTTTGCGTTTTTTTAGCGAGGAAACCAGATTCCCTACTATATCGCGCATATATTTGACGCAAGAATTTTTGTGTCCATATTTTTACTTTCAGTCAAGTTTTTACACCAAGATACGTGCGCCAAATATGTGTGCGATATTTGTACCAAATTGACTGTTGAGCAAGAGGGTGGATTTTGCTCCACTTTTTCTAAAAGTGGATTTAGCACTTCCAACGATTACCACATTCAATACAACTCACAAAAGTTGTCATGGGTTCATCCGCGGATCGTGTCTGCATCTGATAATAGGTGCACTTATTGTTATGACACTTGCGGCATTTGAAATGAGTGGATGCGGCTTCTATCGTTGTGTCATACTTGTTCTTGTCACGTTTCATCTTTTCTTGTATCAACTTATCCCACTTTTCGGGTTTCATTTCTTGATGAGTCATAAAAGCAATGGTAGAAGATTTTATGGTTCCATTTTTCAGTTGTTCTAGTAGGGCAGCGTCTTTCAAGTTTATATAAATACTTCGTAATCTGTCTGTATAAATTTGCACGAAATAAGGATTATCCCACTTTTTCACAACCCTTCGATTGTTTGATTCCTTGAGCGCATAATTATACACACCGATTTCCAAATTTACACTCTTTTTTTCACTTCCAATCAACTCGTTGATTTTGGTGCGTATGTTGTTTCGAAATTCTTCGGGGTTTTCTACAGTGCGTGGCATTGGTTTGTTTATTCTACGTGTTTTGTGTTTAAATTCTTATTCAATTTTTTTAGCGGGGAACCAAGGTTCCCCCGCTCGCCCCCTCCTTCCCTATAAAAAACAATTATATTTCCAAAAAATGGATTCTTAAAGAATCATCACAACTTTTTAATTTGCGATTTTTTCGAGTGAGACTTAAATTATATTGAACTACTTAGTTATCAGGAGGGGTCGCAGGGTCGGAGGTCGCTTTGCGACCTCAACCTTATTGCGCGAAGCGCAATGGGGGCAGCTACGCGGTCCTGGGTTCCCTGCTAAAGAAAGGGCGTTTTAAGTGTAACGCCGCCGCATTTTTTCGCCTTATTTTTTATACGTGACATAATACTATTGTTCAGTTTTTCATACTCGATTCTATCTTCTTTTTTATTTCCTTCTATTCCAAACCATTCGGTTCCTTGTTTTCTATAATGTGCAAACTCATCATGCATTTCTTTTTCAAATTGTCTATGATTTGGCACAAATACTGCTCTTATTAGTTGGTTCGGAATGTAATTGTTCGGTGAATTTGTCGTTTTACACAACTCTTTCATTCTTTGTTCCAGTCTATCCTTCGTCATCCCACATTTCATAAAATACGGAGACCTTGGGTCTTTATGTTCAACTACATAAACATATCCACAGTCTGGATAGGTTTGTTTTATGAGTTTTATTTTTTTATTTTGTAAAATGTATTGTGATATTGAATTATTTATCAATATTTTGGGTTTGGGTTTGGATTTTAATTTACACTTGTTTTCAGTGAGTTTTGGCGCGGCGGCGCTGTGACAAGAACGCACAATGCGCGCTGCGGTTTTAATTTGTTTCCCCATATTATTGCTTTTCTAGTGTTGTCTAGATGTGGTTTTCAATTTTTTTTCGAACTATAAATAATATATTTTTTATTCTACTTAAAGACGCACGCCCTTCTTTATCTCTCGTAATATATTTTCTGGAATATTTCCCCGTGTCTGTCTCGTATAATATTCGCGATAATCCTTGGTTCTACAAATTGGACATGTTACTGGACCGTCTTTTCCCATCACTCCGGGATAAAGTCCTGGTGGGTCACCTGGATATCGTTTCCCCATAAATTCTTCGTACTCATCCATAAACGGGTCTTCTATCATCAATCCCTTCATTTTGGGAACACAACCATAACATACACAACTACTACATGTTACACATTCAAACCGCACATCATAACATAGTTCCAATGCTTGAAACAGTCCGTTCAATTCCTCTTTGTTTTCCTTCAGTTGATAATATTCGCAATTCGTATTTTCTCTCAAAAAATCTTTATATTCCTTATACGTTAAACGCACGAATTTTCTATAACATATTACACAAGTTTGATTGGGTTGTATTGCTTGCGCGTCAATCAACGTTTCTGTAAATGTAGGGGGAACCCCCGGTTCCCCCTTACCCCCTCCCTGCCCTTCGGGGAATTCTAATTCAGTACCTTTTCCTATGATAAGATTTCTTGATGAAAAACTGTTATCATCTTCCTGGGTTCCCGGTGGATAATGCTGAGTAAATGATTTTACGAGTTCTTGTTCTTGTGTTTCCATAGTAATTATATATTTGTTTTGCTTCTGTTATTTAAATTGTTTCAGGAAACAATTTTTATCCATATCCACATCCACTTTTAGAAAAAGTTGAGCAAAACAGAGAAAACAGAGAAAACAAATAAAACAGAAAAAACAGAGAAAACAGAGAAAAAGTAAAAAAAGAGGGTTTTGCTCCACTTTTTAAAAAAGTGGAAAAAAACCATTTAAAGAAACGAACAGTGTTAAAAGTATTTCACTCAACATTTATTAGAATATTTATGAATAATCTTCCACCCATGTCCAAAGAACAAGAACGCGTCATTGACGCCCTACGACACCAACATAACGTCGTCATTGATAGTGTTGCTGGTAGTGGAAAAACAACTTGCAATCTTCATATTGCCAAACATTTCTCAGATAAAAATATTTTACTCCTCACCTATAATTCCAAACTCAAACTAGAAACGCGAGAGAAAGTTGCCCAACTGGATATACCCAACTTGGAAACACATAGTTATCACTCTTTTTGTGTGAAATATTACGACCGCGAATGTTATACCGACTCCGAAATCCGTATCTTGTTACAAAGGGGCGCGACTTCGATGAATCCCTTTTGTTATGATTTTATCATCTTGGATGAAGCCCAAGATATATCCTTCCTCTATTTTGAACTTATTTGTAAAATTTTTCGGGATAATGGTTGCGGTTGTGCTCGAACAAATCCCGTTCAAATATGTATATTAGGAGATGAAAAACAAAGTATTTTCGATTTCAATGGCGCCGACCAACGTTTCATCACATTTTCGTCAAAGATTTATACTTTCAACGACTTACCTTGGACTGAATGTAAACTCAATCGCAGTTTTCGTATCACGGATAGAATGGCCGATTTTGTCAACCATTGTTTGTTGAGAGAAACGCGGATGATTTCTCTCAAGTCCTCGCAATATAAACCTCGTTATATTATTTGCGATTCTTACAACCAAGTTCGTTTCTTGTTTGATGAAGTAAAGGAATATTTAGAAATGGGTTATTTACCCGACGATATTTTCATCTTGGCACCTTCTCTCCGACAATCTGCGTCCCCAGTTTGTATGTTAGAAAATATAATCAAGAGAGAACTTGATGTGCCAATTTATGTTCCTACTGGGGATGATATCAAATTGGATGAAGAAATACTCAAACACAAATTAGTATTTTCATCCTTTCATCAATCCAAAGGATTGGAGAGAAAAGTCGTTCTTGTTTTTGGATTTGATAATTCCTATTTTAAGTTTTATAAAAAAAATACGAAAATGGCAGTTTGTCCGAATGAGATTTATGTAGCAGCCACGAGAGCCAAAGAACATTTGGTTTTAATTCATGAGAGAAAATACGACTATTTTCCGTTTTTAGATCGGGAGAAACTTGAAGACTATTGTCATGTGGTGCGGTATTCAGAAATCAACTTGAATATGGATAATGCACGGAAACTCAAACAAAAAACAATTGCGGTTTGCGATATTTTACGCCATTTACCACAAGGTGTGGTGGATGAATGTTATAATTATTTGGATGTGGTTTCCTTACAAAAGGCGCATTTGAAAGTAAATATTCCTGTAAAAGTCAGTCAAGGTGATTTGAAAGAACAAGTAAGCGAAATTACTGGAGAAGCCATACCGTCCTATTTAGAATATATTCTCAAGGGGTCTATCTCTTTTACAGAACAGTTGCGAGAGAACTGTCCCATTGGAGAGATGGTAGAGTTTGACGCCAAGTCGGGACCCGGAGATTTGTTGTGTTTGGCGAACCAATGGAACGCATACAAGTCGGGGTTTATTTTCAAGTTGAAACAAATCCAAGATTATAACTGGTTAGAAAAACCGGTTTTGGAAGAATGTGTAGAGAGAATGATACGGAATTTTGGGTTTACCAAAGATGTTAAGATGGAACAACCTTATATGTTTCATCATCATAAGTTGCCGAAACACATTCATGGTATTCTTGGTTACGTAGACTGCATTTTTGATGACGCTATTTTTGAGTTTAAATGTGTGGGTTCTCTCAGCAAAGAACATCATTTACAGTTGGCTCTCTATATGTATTTGTATGAAATGCAGCATTATCCACCGGGAACCCAGGAAAATGATAACAGGTTTTCATCAAGAAATCTTATCATTGGAAAAGGTAAGGAATTAGAATTCCCCGAAGGGCGGGGAGGTTGCCAGGGTCAGCAACGCAGTCCGGGGGTTCCCCCTAATGAAATGAACGTGGTGGCGAACAACGAAGACGCCAAAAAGCGCAAATACTACTTGTACAATATTCTGACCGATGAATTGAGAGAAATACAATGTGAACGAGAGAAATTGTGCCAAATGGTGGATTTCATGATAGAGGCGAAATACGCCGAGAGAAAACAAATTAATGATGCTGCGTTTTTAACGCATGTCAAAAATTTACGTTAGCCGGAAACCGACCAGAAAATATAATATTATATTCTATTTAAAGACCCTATCCAAAATATAATATTATAAAATACTTAAAGAACACCTTTGTTAAAGAACCGACCCACTGAGAGATTTTATTTCGTCGGATGATACGCCTCGTTCCGTCTTTATAAATACGACTTCATATGGATGAATATCTCTTCCAAAACACAATTTCCCTGGCCACGTTATGTCACCATCGTAGAACGTTCCGTTATATGTTCGGTTATTGATTGTAATCGAAGAATATGTTCCTCCTTCTACTAACTGTTTTAACATGAGTGAATAATTTATATTTTGCCACTCAGGTAAAAGACAAGAAATATTCCAACCATTTCTCAACAAACATAGACTTAGTTCTATTTCTTGGTTTCCAACAACATCCATAATATTATCATAACTCTTTTCAAAGACATTACTTGTGTCTTCTATATATTTTAACGCGTCTTGTTGAATGCAAAACATATAACTTTGGACATGAGGTCGAAAACTCCATGTTAGCATATTTATAGTGGAACCCACTAATTTTATGGTTTCGTCTTTTTTAAATAGGTTGAGAAATGGTTCTGTCCATTTCATTCTCTCGCAATATTCAGGTATAAATGGCCCTCTACAAGACGTATTTATAAAAAAATAATAATCATAAGTGGTTTGCGCATTTTTTGCCAACTGTATTCCGCAGTTATAACCCGCAAAATCAAAACCTACATTCTCTCTATATACAAGTTGAACATTGTTGTATTCGGGAAACACATAATTTGTTTCTCCGTTTACCACGAAATAATAGTCTATATTTTCATCATTTGGATATACTCCTTTTTTCACAAAATAGTCCAAGTTGGTTCTGTATTCTTCGGTTTTTTCAAAATACGCGTAAATAACGGCCAACTTCGACATCTATAGTTATGACAGTTTGTTTTTTTTCAGAGAATACGCACGTTTTAGGGGGAACCCCCGGACTGCGTAGCCGACCCCTGGCAACCTCCCCGCCCTTCGGGGAATTCTAATTCCTTACCTTTTCCCATCATAAGATTTCTTGATTAAAAACTGTTATCATCTTCCTGGGTTTCCGGTGGATAATGCGGGCGCGTTTAGTTCGTTTACGTTGCTTGCGTCTTTTCTTTTTACTACGTTTATGTTTACCAAGTCCGGTGGTTTGTAAGAGTAAGTCATCCAATGAGACAGCCACAGAGGCAGAGGTTGTCTTCTTCTCTCTTGAACTTGAATAATGGGTTTGGTTTAGAGACCTAGCAAGACCCAACAATGGACTTACAAGGGATTCAATTGTCGGTTGTATATCAGACATTCTCATAGTTTCATTGAGTTCAACCATTTGTTTCAAACTATCATAGTGACTTGCTCCAACATAAATAATCACAAGTTCTAATTCTCTCGATGTAACTGCTTCCGTTATTCTTTCCATTGTCATCGTGTCTCTTTTATTACGCAAATATCTCCGAGTTTCTATAATAAAAGGTTTTCTCTCTTCCGGTGAATTCATACCAATCAATGTATCCAATGTTTGTGTAAAAAAATCATCATAGGCGCAACGCTCTGAAAAATAGCGCGTGGCATTACTCAGTGCAATTTTCAAATTTTCTTCATAAGCAGGTCTTCCAAGCAAAGCATCTATATACGCAGTGTTTAACATATTATAAAATGATTCGTAACCCATTACAATGTCTTGCTCATAACAAATAAAGTCTTGAAACTTATACCCTTCAAACAATATTCGTGTTAAATATTGTTCGTTAAATGGCAATCCTTGTAGTCCCCGCATTTTTCTTATGTCTCGTCCTTCTTGTTGAGTTTTACGAACAAAATCTAAGCAATTTTGCAACTCTACCAACAAACTAGTCATGTATTTTACGCATCGAAATAGTGTAGGGTTGCGTTCTAGCACTTTTTTGCTTTCTTCCACCATAGAAAGCGTTTTATTAACATCGTTTCTATAAATCTTTGTGTAAAACTCATTTAACTTATTCCCTTCGGAATAATTTAAAATTTTTTTTAAGTTGAAGTTTCCGTTTTGTATATATTCTTTTACAGTTGGAACAAGCATATGTGTAAGTTGTGGGTTGGAATGTTCTTCTGGTATTAGAATTACTTCGGTCATACTTACTTCGGTCATTGTAAATATACAATATGTCTAGATATAAACTAATATGTTTACTTGCATCTTTAAATACGCAACTTCAACGCATCATATTGTTTTGTTTTTGCACGTTTGTTAACTAATGAAGACACAAAAGCAATATTGTTTTTAGTAAAAATTTTGAATGCGATTAATAATTTTTGTAAAATAAAGTTATCAGGAGGGGTCGTAGGGTAGTGTAACCAGCCCTAGGTTCCCCTCTTTATATATTATATTTGTTTATTTTATGGAGGGGTTAACATTTCCAAAAACAGTTATTATTACTGTAACTACACACGGAAGAATACCTCTCGATAAAAAAGGACAACCTGCCATGTTTACGCTACCTCCTGGAATGACTTTAACAAAAATTAGTTCCGTTGTTCCCGGTGTTTGTAATATTATGTCGTCGGATGACTCGGATTTTTATAATGAAATGCTTATACAGTGGTTGAAAACCCGCGAAGAAGAACCAAGTAGCGCTGCTTTCGCACAAAAAGTGGTTGGTTTTTTACGTAAAGAAGACAAGGAAAATATTATGAAAGAAGTAGAAAAAAATGTTCGTCAAAAAAAAAGAGAACTAGAAATGGAAAAAGAACGCCAAAAAATGGCATCTCCATCTACAGTCCCATTTGAGGGCGAATACGATGAATATGGAGAAGAAGATGAAGATGACGAAGGAAAAGATATGGAATCCGATATTCGGTTGGACGAAGCCTATTTGAACGCATTTGATAAAAATTACCCAGTAAGTGTTTTTGAAAATACGCGAAAAAAATCTAGAACAATACCTGCGTCAAAAAAAGTTATTAATAAACAATATATTCGTGAAGAAAGTACTGAGCAATTTGAAAGTCCATGGGATTTCAAAATATCCGTACTGAATGTTGTAGGATATCCTGATTTAATGCGTCTTATGGCTGGAAGAACACATTATGGAACTTCGGCTATTTCTTTGGAAGAAATTGTCAAGATGTTATATGAAAAAGGAGTTCGAAACATTATATTGGTGGATTTTTCGTGTTCTGTTTTACAACATGAAACCGATGTTATTTCTGACCCTGATGAGAGAACGATTCGTATTATGAGAAGAGAATTATTGAAAATGGGAATGCATGGTGGTAAAAAACCTAGACGTTCTCGTCGTCGTAAGTCTTCAAAACGTAGACATGTAAAACATAGAAAACATAGAAAAACAAAGAGAAAGGAGAGAAAGTAGAAAAAAATGAAAAAATTATTATTTTTATTAACTTACATTGTTTATAGTAATAAAAATAACATTACATTATATTTATTGTTTTTCAGTCACAAGTGAAATTTTTTCTTGTTCCAAGACCCCCTCCAAAAATGAAAATTGGACATTTATAAATGTCCAAAAACGGGTTTTCCTTTTGGCTTTCCCGGAAAAAAAAGAAAAAATTCACTTGTGACTGAAATGCTCTCATTTCATTTTTTGAATTTTCAAGTTGTGATTGTAAAAATTTTTATGTTTTTAAAAAAACTTAAAAATAAAATCGGACATTTATATAAAAATGGAAACAAATGGAAACAAAATAAACAAGAAAACAAATGCCGAATATTACTGCGAAATTTGTGATGTAAAATGCTTTAAAAAAAGTAATTGGATTGCCCACTTATCCACTCGACGGCACGAAAACAAGGTTTTTGGAAACGTAGAAAACAAGAAAAATAATGCCGTTTTTTTCTGTGAAAGTTGTTACTTCTCATGCTCTCATAAATCACAATGGGAACGCCATATTTCAACAGAAAAACATATGGAAACCGGCACGGAAATTCTTGCTGCCAAACCATTATGCTCTTGTGGAAAATCGTTCAATTCAAGGTCTGGTCTCTGGAAGCATAAGAAAGTCTGTAAACACGTTTTAGAAGAAACTGATTTGGAAAAAGAAATAGACAAAGATGCCGAACTTGTATGGACTCTTGTAAAACAAAACCAAGATTTCAAAGATATGATGATGGAACAACAAAAGTTTTTAGCAGAGATTATGTTGAAACCTACAACAGTTATAAATAATATTACAAACGCAAACAACAACACTCAAAATAATCAATTTAATCTTCAGTTTTTCTTGAACGAAACCTGTAAAGATGCCATGAATATCAATGAGTTCATTGATTCCATTCAAATCCAATTAGAGGACTTGGATTATACCGGTAAGCATGGCTATGTCAAGGGTCTCTCAAATGTAATTGTGAGAGAATTGAAAGCACTCGACCAAAAAGTTCGTCCCATGCACTGTTCCGATGAAAAGAGAGAAGTGATTTATATAAAAACAAACGATGTGTGGGAAAAAGACATAGACTACGCCCGAGTAACCCGTTTCACGAAACATCTTGCGCATAAAAAGTTTTTAAAAATAAAAGAATGGGTGGAAGAATATCCTACGTGTATGGCTCATGATGATAAGAAGAACGACGATTACTTGAATATCCTAGGACAAATCACATCAAGTTTCACTCATTTTAATGGAAGCGAATGCCAAGAATCCATGAAAAAAATAATCAAAACAATCGCCAAACAAGCAATTATACAGAAAAACCTTATAAATTATTAAACATGAAAATTCAATCACTGTTATGGTTTGTTTTTATTTTCATTTTATTTTTTTGTTTTTTTTCAATCACAAGTGAATTTTTTCTTGTTCCAAGACCCCCCTCCAAAAATGAAAATTGGACATTTATAAATGTCCAAAAACGGGTTTTCCTTTTGGCTTTCCCGGAAAAAAGTTAAAATTTTCACTTGTGATTGAAATGGTCACAAATCAAAAATGAGATTTTCATGTTGTGATTGTAAAATTTTTTATGTTTTTAAAAAAACTTAAAAATAAAATCGGACATTTATATAAAAATGGAAACAATAGGAAACGTTTTGGGTAAAAATTTTCCCCCAAGTTTAAGATGCGAAACTTGTGACATAACATGTAGTAGCAAAAAAGACATGGATATCCACTTATCCACACTGAAACATAAAAAATTTACCAACGGAAACGAAATTTACCAAAAAAATGTGAGTTCTTATCAGTGTGAAAGTTGTCACTATAAATGCTCTCATCTTTCTCATTGGAGTCGTCATATTAAGACTGAAAAACATTTGGAAACCGTGGGTAAATTATTTACCCACGAGCACAAATGTTCTTGTGGGAAAAAATACAAGACGAGGTCAGGTCTTTGGAAGCATAAAAATGTTTGTAAGGACAAAAATAACAACGATTTAAAACCAATTTTTGTTAATTCAAACGACGATGAAGAGGGTGAGATAGACATAAATGAAGAAGCAACTCTTGTATGGACCCTCGTAAAACAAAATCAAGAATTTAAAGAAATGATGTTGGAACAACAAAATTATATGATGGAACTTGCGAAAAACTCAAATACTGTAAATAATACGAATATTTATAATAACAACAACACCCAAAATAATCAATTCAATCTTCAACTTTTCTTGAACGAAACGTGTAAAGATGCCATGAATATCAATGAGTTCATTGATTCCATTCAAATCCAGTTGGAAGACTTGGATTACACCGGTAAGCATGGCTATGTCAAGGGTCTCTCAAATGTAATTGTGAGAGAACTGAAGGCACTCGACCAGAAGGTTCGTCCTATGCACTGTTCTGACGAAAAGAGAGAAGTAATTTATATCAAAACCAACGATGTTTGGGAAAAAGACATAGATTACGCCCGAGTAACCCGTTTCACGAAACATCTTGCGCATAAAAAGTTCTTAAAAATAAAAGAATGGGTGGAAGAGTATCCTACGTGTATGGCGCATGATGATAAGAAAAACGACGATTACTTGAATATCTTGGGACAAATCACATCAAGTTTTACTCATTTGAATGGAAGTGAATGCCAAGAATCCATGAAAAAAATAATAAAAGCAATCGCCAAACAAGCAATTATACAAAAAAATATGATTCTTTAAAAAATTTGTTTAGACATTTCTTGAATAATATAATCATGGACACCACCGCCGACAAGATTGAAAATCTTATAAGGATTGTGGAACAATTGAATGAACGATTGACTGCTCTGGAAAAAAAAATTTGTCCCTGTTGCATTTGTAAAAAATGTGGTAAACAAGATGAAGACATAAATAAATGTTTTTATTGCAGTCAAAATATTTGTGAGGGTTGTATGACAACAGTTATAAGAACAGATGAAACTGTGTATTATTGTTGTAAAAAAAGGTGTTTTGTGTAGCAGGGAACCCAGGACCGCGTAGCTGCCCCTGCGACCCCTCCTGATAAACTAATATTTAGATAAGTTTTAAAATGCGTAATGATATTTTAAATATTCATTTTAAAAATTCTTATGATTCGCTACAAATCCCATTTTTTGGGATACCGGTGGACATTACTGGTTTTAAGTAGATAAAGTTATATGTAGATTTCTTTACATATAATTTTATATAACTATTAAAATTGAAATATGTCAAAAACTTACACAAGACATAATAATATATAATTGCCAAAATTTTTCAAAAATGAACAGCGACAGAACATACGCACAAATCGCAAGAAGTGAAAATAAGAAATTGGAAACTAGGTTACATTTTAGAGAGAGAAAATATATAGAAATGAAATTAATGTTGAAGGAACAAAAGAAAAAGATACAGGAACAAAGGAAACAATTGGAAAAAAGTAACATGTTATTACAAACCGTAAATTTGAACGAAGATTTGCGACAAATTAAAGAGCGGTATGAATATAAATTTGTGGGTAGTGGCGTTGAAGAAGAAACCGAGTTTTTGAAAAAACTTTATATAGGAGTCAAAGGAAATCCAGATGTATTAAATCATATACAAAGTTTCTTTACCTATGATACAAAAATAGCGCTTCTCCCGTTGAATGACATACCTAGAATAATAGATAGTCTTGTATACAAGCGTAAAATAACCGTCCCACCGCAACTTACACACACTGGAATTCCTACATACAAAATTATTACAGAAGGTTCAGTGTTAGACACTATGTTAGAAACCATATGCGGATCACTAGAATATTTGAAAATATTACCCAAATCCATGAGAGCCGAAAATTGCCTTGGGTATGATTCATCCAACTTAAAATCATTTCGACCACATTGTAAAAAATATAATACATACGACTTGAAAAAAACGCAGTTAGAATGGATACTGTATACAATGATTGTATTTTATCCCAAACACGCTTACGCGCTTTTGCGAATAATGTTTGTTTTATTCAATCCTACAAAACAATATAAAGGAAGAATACGTGAATCAACCATACCTATTTTGGTTTTCAAAAATAATAAGTATTACAATTTGAACGTAAGTCGGTATCGATTTCCTGCTAGACATTTTGAGGATGTTTATCATAGCATTCAATAGTTGGGTTACACAACATCATTATCCACCGGGAACCCAGGAAGATTATAACAGTTTTTCATCAAAAAATCTTGTGATGGGAAAAGGTACTGAATTAGAATTCCCCGAAGGGCGGGGAGGGGGCAAGGGTCAGCAACGCAGTCCGGGGGTTCCCCCTACTATAATACAAACCGTGTTACATCTGAAAAGTTGTTTTTGTGAATCTTGAACATGTAAGGATGTAAATTTGTCTCTCCAGAAACATAAAGATAAATATATGTTTCGTCGCAAATTATATTTCTAACGTTTCTAACTGATTTTCTATAATGATTTTTACTAATTGTGTCAATGTCAAAAAGTTTTGTAATAGTTCCATTTTGTTTGTTCATTTTATGTAACAGAGTTGAGTGTTTATCAGAAGCAATAAAATAAATATAGTTGTCGTCTAAGCACATTGGATAATCATACATTTTACAATAGCAAAAGTTATGTTTTTTCTCGAAAAATTTTATTCAGCAACGTTCGCTGGTATCTCAAAAAATGGATTGTTAACACATCGTAACGAGTTTTAGAATTGAGGTTTCAATTTCATTAAGTATTTTTCAGTGTTTTTGTGTAAGACTTAATTTTATATTAGTGTTCGGTTTCAGGAGGGGTCGCAGGGGAACCTTGGTTCCCTGCTAATTTTACTTGAATTTTACAGAACATTGTATGTTCAATTCAATAGTCATTCGGGTGAAAGCGTAGTACAGAAGGAACACGTGCATCAATATCACAAATGATAAATAATTCATCGCGACGACCTTTTGTAAAACGATATATATGTAGTCTACATATATATAGTTTGAATACCAAATGTTATACAATAATATTATGAAACATAAACTTAACCCGTTAAAAGTTAACCTTTTATTTAGTTCAGTCATTTTATTTTACTTGATTGTGTTAAACCCTATAAAATGTATCAATTTTAAATTATTTTTTTTGTGTAAAACAAAATAATTATTTTTAATAAATGATTCGTTTTATTATACGTTGTGCTATACAACTAGTAATATTTATTATTTCTGGTGCGGCAGTATTATTATTGTGGTAAACTTGTTTCAGCAATGTCCACCGATATCCCAAAATTATGATTTTTAGAGAATCATAAGAATCAAGTTTAAAATATCATTACGATTTTCTAGTGAGACTTAAAAATTATTTAAATACTCGGTTGACAGGAGGGGTCGCAGGGGAACCTGGGTTCCCTGCTAACTTGTTTTATGACTTTTTATCCTCCTCCTCATCCTCAT